>Ga0111153_1041_pt1 | contig 26227 bp, 29 predicted proteins | sample DeeMarSeWOR28_12_FD_80255 | JGI IMG/M metagenome (GOLD analysis project Ga0111153, IMG submission 80255) | Gammaproteobacteria bacterium SG8_31 | reverse complement strand
GTCGGCCATTTCGATGAGCCCCAGTGCCAGGAAGTCTGCCCGGTAGACTGCATCATCCCGGACCCGGACCGTCCCGAAACCCGCGGCCAGCTCGAGGCCAAGTACCGGCAGCTGATGGCCGGGTCCTGACCTTCGGAGCACATACCTGAGCGAGCCATGAACCGATTGCGAATCTTTCTGCTGACTATCCTGGCGGTTGTCGTCCTGCCGGCCCATGGCCAGGAGCGCCCCGCTCCCGGCACGGCGGCCATCGCGTCCGCCCATCCCCTGGCTACCGCAGCCGGCCACGAGATCCTGGAGAAGGGCGGTAATGCCTTCGATGCGGCGGTCGCCGTGTCCGCGGCCCTCGGGGTGGTGGAGCCCTACAGCGGCGGCCTGGGCGGTGGCGGCTTCTGGCTGCTGCACCGGGCGGAGGACGGAAAGGAAGTGATGCTCGACCTCAGGGAAGTGGCGCCCGGCGCCGCTACCCGGGACATGTACCTGGATGACAGGGGCAACCCGATCCGGCGCGCTTCCCTGGACGGTCCGCTGGCGGCCGGAATCCCCGGCATGGCGGCGGGGCTGGAGCACCTGGCGGAGAATTACGGCCGACTGCCGCTGGCCCAGAGCCTGCAGCCCGCGATTCGCCTGGCAAGGGAGGGGTTCCCGACCTTTACGCGCCTGAGGGAGGCCCTGTCTTCCAAACAGAAAATCCTGTCGCGGTGGCCGGCGGGGACCGCCGTGTTCCTGCCCGGCGACCGGATTCCGGAGCTGGGGGAGTTGATCGTCCAGGAAGATCTGGCGAAGACCTTGGAACGGATCGCGGCCGAGGGCCGCGACGGGTTCTACAAGGGCCCCCTGGCCCGGGCCATGGTCGAAGCGGTCCGGGCCGACGGCGGCATCTGGACGGAGGAGGACCTGGCCGGCTACCAGGTGGTGGAGCGGGAGCCGATCGTCTTCGAGTACCGGGGCGCCCGGATCGTCGCGGCATCACTGCCTTCCTCCGGGGGCGTGGCGCTGGCCAACATGCTGCAAATCCTGTCAGGCTATCCCCTCGATGCGTTCGATCGCGCCACCCGGGTCCACGTCACCGCCGAGGCGATGCGCCGCGCCTTCCGGGACAGGGCGGAGTACCTGGGCGATCCGGACTTCGTGCCCGTGCCGGTGACCCGGCTGACGCACCCCTACTATGCCGCCGGCCAGCGGGCCTCCATCCGGCTGGATCGCGCCACGCCCAGCAGCGCGCTGCCGGGCTACATTCCAGCGGACGAGGGAGAGAACACCACCCATTTCTCGATACTGGACGCCGACGGCAACCGGGTGGCGGGCACCCAGTCCATCAACGCCTGGTTCGGCTCCTGCTACATGGTCCCCGGGACCGGCATGCTGCTGAACAACGAGATGGACGACTTCGCCATCAAGCCCGGGGTGGAGAATCAGTTCCAGCTGGTCGGGGCGCAGGCCAACTCGATCGCGCCGGGCAAGCGCATGCTCTCGAGCATGACGCCCACTTTCGCGGAGTCGGATCGGGGGCTTGTGATTATCGGTACACCGGGCGGCAGCCGGATCATCAGCATGGTGCTGCTCGGATTGCTCGACTGGTTCGATGGCGCCGACGCGGAGACCATCGTCAGCCGGCCCCGGTACCACCACCAGTACCTTCCTGACGAGGTGTTCTACGAGGAAGGCGCCTTCAGCGCGGAAGAAGTCAGGCAGCTCGAGGCTATGGGGCACACCATGCGCAAGTCCAACCGTCTGTACGGCAACATGCAGGTGGTGACCTGGGACTACCAGAGCGATAAAGTGGATGCGGCGTCGGACCCCCGCTGGGAGGGCGGGGCCCAGGTCTGGGTTTATTAGCGCTGGCAGGCGGAACAGTAATAGGTGGATCGCTGGCCCAGCACGATTCTCTTCAGGGGAGCCTCGCACACGGGGCAGGGCTGGCCGGCTCGTTCGTAAACGCGCAGCTGCTGTGCAAAATATCCCGGCTGGCCATCGCCCCAGGTGAAATCCCGAAGCGTCGTGCCTCCTGCCTCCAGCGCGTCCCCGAGGACCGCCTGAATTGACGACGCCAGCTTCTCCATTCGCGCCAGCGAGATACGGCCCGCCGGCCGGCTGGGCCGGATGCCCGCCCTGAAGAGCGCCTCGCTGGCGTAGATGTTGCCCACGCCGACGACGACCCTCGAGTTCATGATCAGATTCTTGATCGCCACGCGACGACCCCGGGCGGCAGCATAGAGCGCGGCGCCGCTGAATTCCCCGGACAAGGGTTCCGGGCCCAGGTCGCGAAGCAGGGGATGACGCAGCGGATCCCGGGTGGTCCACAGCATGGCGCCGAAACGCCTGGGATCGTTGAAGCGCAGCACCCTGCCGCTCGAGAGGATGATATCCACGTGGTCGTGGGGGCCGGGAGCCGGTGGATCTTTCAGCACGCGCAGGCTGCCGGACATTCCCAAATGGATGATCAGCGTGCCGCCCGCCGTCGCCAGCAGCAGATATTTAGCGCGCCGGCCCACGCCGTGGACCTTTTGCCCCGGGAGCTGTCGGTCCAGGCGCCTGGGCACGACCCAGCGGAGCTGTCGCTGCCGAACCTCGACGCCGCTGACGGCTGTCCCTTCCAGCCAGGGTTTTATGCCGCGGCGCGTCGTTTCAACCTCAGGTAATTCAGGCATGATAGGTTTCCGGAGCGCCGGTCCCGGACCGGGACTCGTCTGGAACAAGTCTATTTTGCTTTAACGGCCGGTCTTTCTTATAGTGCCCGGCCCGCTTTTACGGAGGATTCTCCGTCCATGGAATATATGTACGGACTGCTGGACCTGAGTTTCTGGGGCTACGTCGCCGTTTCCCTCATCATGGTCCAGATCACCGTTTTCGCGGTGACATTGTATCTGCATCGGGACGCGGCCCACCGGGCCATGGACCTGCATCCCGCCATTCGCCATTTCTGCCGCTTCTGGTTATGGATGAGCACCGGGATCGTGACCCGGGAGTGGGTGGCGATCCACCGCAAGCATCACGCCCGCTGCGAGACGCCGGACGACCCTCACAGCCCGCAGGTCGAGGGACTGAGAAAAGTTCTTCTCGAAGGTGCCGAGCTCTACCAGGCTGAGGCAATGAACCGGGAAACGCTGGAGAAATACGGCCGCGGTACACCCGACGACTGGCTGGAAAACAAGCTGTACGCCGGCCATCGGAACCTTGGGATCATCATGTTCGTGGTTGCCTGTCTCGTCCTGTTCGGCGTGCCGGGAATCATCATGATCGCCGTGCAGATGGTTTCGCAGCCGCTGCTGGCGGCCGGGATCATCAACGGTGTCGGTCACTATGCGGGCTACCGGAATTTCGAGTGTGACGACGCTTCCCGGAACATCGTTCCCTGGGCGCTGCTGCTGGGCGGCGAGGAACTGCACAATAACCATCATGCGTTCCCCAGCTCGGCCCGTTTCTCTATCCAGCGGTGGGAGATAGATATCGGCTGGGGCGCCATCAGGGTCCTTCGGCTCCTGGGGCTGGCTCACGTCCGCCGCGTCGCCCCGAAGCCCGCCGTGCAGCCCGGTCGATCTGTCATCGATCTGGAAACGGCGCGGGCCATCATCGTCAACCGCATGCATGTCATGCGCGATTACACCCGAAATGTCACAGTTCCTGTTCTCAGGCGCGAGCTTGTAAACCTGCGCGACCGGGGCCTGTCCCTGCCCCGCCGGGCCAAGCTGCTTTTCGTCCGGCAGCCTGATCTGCTGGACCCAGGCTCCCGGGCGCGGCTGAGCGAGCTGCTCGAGTCGAGCCAGACCCTGAAGACCGTCCACGAGTTCCGCGAGCGCCTGAAGGCCTTGTGGGACGGCAAGGCAACGGTCAGCAACGAGCGACTGATCGCCCAGATCAAGGAGTGGTGTCAGCAGGCGGAGAGCAGCGGCATCCGCGTGTTGCAGGACTTCGCGGGCACCCTGCGCGGTTACACGATGCGACCCGTCTCCTGACGAATCACTTTCTGAGGACAAAAAAAACCCCGCTGCCAGCGGGGTTTTTTATATTCGTAGCGCGGCAGTTACTTGATCTTCGTCTCCTTGAAGACCACATGCTTGCGCGCTTTCGGGTCGTACTTGCGCACTTCCAGCTTTTCCGGATGAAGACGCTTGTTCTTGGTCGTGGTATAGAAAAAGCCGGTGCCGGCGGTGGACATCAAACGGATCTTTTCACGCATGGCCCTTTCCCTCTAGATTTTCTCGCCGCGGGCGCGCAGGTCAGCAACCACTTTCTCGAGCCCCACCTTGTCGATGGTACGCAGGCCCTTGTGGGAGACGCGCAGCTTGATATACCGCTTTTCGCTTTCCAGCCAGAAACGGTGCGTATGCAGATTGGGCAGGAAGCGCCGACGCGTCCTGTTGTTCGCGTGAGACACGTTATTGCCCGACATCGGCCGCTTGCCGGTGATCTGACAGACTTTCGACATCGCTAGAATTCCTCGAGGATTCGTGGCCGCAGGGCGGCCTGAAGAGCGCGCCTTTATACCAGCCGACGGCCAACCTTGCAAGGCAGGACGGGCCTTTCAGCGACCCAGGAGGCCCCTTTCCGCAAAGGACACGGAGGTGCCGTCACCAATCACAAGATGGTCCAGAACCCGTATGTCCACCAGCGCCAGGGCACTACTCAGGCGGCGGGTAATGAACTCGTCCGCCTGACTGGGCTCCGCGATACCGGACGGATGATTGTGGGCCAGAATGACGGCCGCCGCGTTACAGGCCAGCGCCTGCCTGACCACCTCCCTGGGATGAACGCTGGCTCCGTCGATCGTGCCGCGAAAAAGCTCGTCGAGCCGGATCACCCGGTTGCGGTTGTCCAGGAAGAGACAGCAGAAAACTTCGTACGGTCGGTCCTGAAGGCGGGCCTGCAGCATCTCCCGCACCGCCCGCGGGCCGTCGAGCACGGCACCGCGCCGCAGCGGCTCCGCCAGGCAGCGCCGGGCGAGTTCCAGAGAAGCCTGGATCTGTGCGTACTTGCCCGGCCCGACGCCTGCGGTACCCAGGACCGCCTCCGCGGAAGCCGAGAAGAGTCCCCGCAGGCCGGAAAAGCGCAGCAGTAGCTCCCGGGCCAGGCCCAGTGCGGAGGTCCCGGCTGTCCCCGAGCGCAGGACGATGGCCAGGAGCTCGGCATCCGAGAGAGCCTGAGGGCCGCGTTCCGCGAGTTTCTCCCGCGGCCGCTCTCCGACAGGCCAGCCGGGGATCGGCCTACCGGTCATCGTCCTTTACCCGCGCTCCGGTTCCACACTGCACGGCCATAGGATAAGCTGCGTGGCCCGGTGGGGAGACAGATATAAATGGCTGACCTTGACGGAAAAAACGTGGTCCTCGGGGTTTCCGGGGGGATTGCGGCCTACAAGGCGCCGGATCTGGTTCGGCGCCTCAGGGAGCGCGGCGCTGAAGTCCAGGTCGTCATGACCCGCGGGGCGGCGCGCTTCATTACCGCCCTGAGCCTCCAGGCGGTGTCCGGAAGACCTGTTCGGGACGACCTCTGGGACGAGGCGGCCGAGGCCGCCATGGGACACATCGAGATTGCCCGATGGGCCGACCTGGTGCTGGTGGCGCCGGCCAGCGCGGACTTTATCGCCCGTCTGGCGGCCGGACTCGCCGATGACCTTCTGACGACACTCTGCCTGGCCACGGAAGCGCCGATCGTGCTCGGCCCCGCCATGAATCGGGCCATGTGGTCCAATGCGGCCACCCGGGATAACGTTCGGTTGCTCGAGGCTCGGAATGTCTCCCTGATCGGGCCGGCGGAAGGGGACCAGGCCTGCGGCGAAACGGGTCCCGGCAGAATGACGGAGCCGGAGACAATCGCCGAAGAGATTTGCCGCCGCCTGGCTGACGAGGGTGTTCTCAGCGGCCGCCGGGTGGTGGTCACCGCCGGGCCGACCAGGGAGGTGATCGACCCGGTGAGGTACCTGACCAACCGCAGTTCGGGAAAAATGGGCTTTGCGGTGGCACGGGCGGCCCGTTCGGCAGGTGCGGAAGTCACCCTGGTTGCAGGACCGGTGAGCCTGGCGACGCCGCCCGGCGTGGATCGGGTTGATGTGGAATCCGCGGATGAAATGCTGGCCGCCGCCGAGACGGCGGCCAGGGGCGCGGATGTCTTTATCGCTGCGGCCGCCGTCGCCGACTACCGTCCGCTGGAGCCCTCGGACCGCAAGATCAAGAAGACAGCGGAGACCCTGCGGCTGGAGCTGACCAGAAACCCGGATGTGCTGGCCACCGTTGCTGCCTGGAAGGATCGGCCCTTCATGGTGGGCTTCGCCGCAGAGACGGATAATGTGGAGGCGAACGCCGAGACCAAGCTCGAGGCCAAGAAGCTGGATATGATCGCGGCCAACCGGGTCGGTCCCGGGGTGGGTTTCGACTGTGATCAGAACACGCTGACGGTGATCTGGCCGGGCGGTCGGGAGGTCCTGCCTGCAGCCGGCAAAGATGTATTGGCGCGCCAGCTCATCGATCTGATCGCCGAGCGGCTGCGCGGCAATGGGAGTTGAGCGGCCATGCAGGTGATCAAGCTGAAAATTCTGGACGAGCGCCTGGGTGACGAATTCCCCCTGCCGGACTACGCCACGGACGGTTCCGCAGGCGTGGATCTGCGTGCCTGCGTCAAGGAACCGATAACCGTAGCCCCCGGGGAAACCACGCTGATTCCCACCGGCATGGCGATCCATATCGGGGATCCGTCATTGGCCGCCGTGTTGCTGCCGCGCTCCGGTCTGGGTCACAAGCACGGGATCGTGCTGGGGAATCTGGTGGGTCTGATCGATTCGGACTACCAGGGCCAGGTTTTCGTCTCCTGCTGGAACCGTGGCGCGGAGGCCTTTACCGTGCAGCCCGGCGAGCGCATTGCCCAGATGGTACTGGTGCCGGTGGTGCAGGCGCGGTTCGAGGTGGTTGAGGATTTCGAGGAAAGCGACCGGGGGGCCGGTGGCTTCGGCCACTCCGGGCGTCACTGACTGGCCGTTGTGCCCTCGGGCGGCAGGCCCTTGAGTTCCCGGAAACGCGCTATGTCAACCGCAAATTTCTCGCGGATGCGCTCCTGCTCGGTCCGGTTTGTCGCCAGGCGCGCCTCGTAATCCGCAATCGAGGCTTTGGTGTCTTCGATATCCTGCTGGAGGTCCGCGGGGATTTCCGCGGGCATGCCGGGCTCCGAGTTGACTGCCTCGTGCTCGGCAGCGGCGAGCTCCAGATCAGCCAGCTGCTGGTTGAGCCGTCCAAGGTAGCGCTCGGTTACCGAGTTCTGGGATTCGAGCTGGTCGATCCGTCGATCCCGGACGTCCTCGATTTCCTCGACGGACAGGTACGTCCGGAGAAGCACCCGGTCGGCTTCCGCGCGGCGCGCAGCCTCCTTTCGACGCTCGATTTCTTCCCCGGCCACCGATTCGGTGACGACGGGTTCCTGTTTCGATGCGCTGTCGGCACCGGCTCCGCCGCTCTGCCCGTCCATCTGGTCGGCATATTCCGGCGGAATCGTGTCGCCGAAATGGACATTGCCGTCCTTGTCGACCCAACGGTGGACCTGCCCCTGCGCCATACCGGCCAGGAGAAGGCAGAGAGCGATGCCCGCAAGCAGTGTTTTCATAGTGTTTCTAATAACACATGTTGCCGCCGGGTGGCGAGGCGCGAGTCTCATTTCAGACGCCGTAGCGGTCCCGATAGGCCTTGACCGCATCCAGGTGGGCCGCGTGTGTCGATGAACCTTCCAGGTGGGCGATGAGCTCACCGAGCCCGATGATGCTGATGACCGGCGCGCCCAGGGTCGATTCGACCTCCTGTACCGCGGATCGTTCACCCTGGCCCCGCTCCTGCCGATCCAGGGCGATCAGGACTCCCGCGATCCGGGCGTCCGCCGCACAGATGATTTCCCGTGATTCGCGGATCGCCGTGCCGGCGGTGATGACATCGTCCACCACCATGACCCGGCCGGCGAGGGGGGCGCCGACGATCTGACCGCCCTCGCCATGGTCCTTGGCTTCCTTCCGGTTGAAGGCGAAGGGCCGATCCTGGCCATGACGGTCGGCCAGAGCCGCGGCGCAGGCGGTGACCAGGGGAATGCCCTTGTATGCGGGCCCGAAAAGCATGTCGTACCGAACGCCCGAGTTGACCAGCGCCCGGGCGTAATAACGTCCCAGCTCCAGCACCGCTCCGCCCGTGTTGAAAAGGCCGGCGTTGAAGAAGTAGGGACTGATCCGACCGGATTTGAGCGTGAATTCGCCGAAACGCAGAACCCCGCGATCCAGACAGAACTGAATGAATTGTCGCTGGTATTCCTGCATGACCCAGAATTCCGGAAAGGCGGTGATCTTCGCGGTCGCGCCGGGCATCGGCTTCGGTATGATACACGCTGCCCACGAGGTCACGGCCCCGCATGCGAGTTATCACTCTGAACGCCAACGGAATCCGATCCGCCGCCCGCAAGGGCTTCTATCGTTGGCTTCCGGCGCAGAGGGCCGACGTGGTTTGCCTGCAGGAGACCAAGGCCCAGGAGCATCAGCTCGATCACGGCATGTTCCGGCCCGGTCGTTTTCACTGCCACTATTTCGATGCAGAAAAGAAAGGCTACAGTGGCGTCGCGATTTACGCGCGGCGGGAGCCCGACAGCATTATTCGTGGCCTGGGGTTCGAGGAATTCGATCGCGAGGGCCGGTATATCGAGGCCCGCTTCGGAAAGCTGTCCGTCGCCTCGATCTACCTGCCTTCCGGCTCTTCCAGCGAGGAGCGACAGCAGGCCAAGTTCCGATTTCTCGACCTGTTCATGCCCTATCTGCGCAGGCTCCGTCGCCGGCGGCGGGAATATATTCTTTGCGGCGACTGGAACATCGCCCACAAGCCCATCGACCTGAAAAACTGGCGGTCCAACCAGAAAAACTCGGGCTTCCTGCCCGAGGAAAGGGCATGGATGGACGAGCTTTTGGATCGGGTGGGTTATGTCGACGCGTTCCGGGAAGTCAACCCGGAGCCCGACCAGTACACCTGGTGGTCGAACCGGGGCCGGGCGTGGGAAAAGAATGTGGGCTGGCGGATCGATTACCAGATCGTGACGCCGGGCCTCAGGGAAAAAGTTCTCGGGGCCAGGATCTACAAGCGCAAGCGATATTCCGATCATGCGCCGCTGACCATCGATTACGACGTGGAACTGGAGTCGGTCTGACGTGCTGAATCGGTTTGCCGGCTGGCGGAAGTCCATGGAGGTCTACAGGCACCGGCGGGTGCTGGCCATGCTGTTTCTTGGTTTTTCCGCCGGTCTGCCCTTCCCCCTGGTTTTTTCCACCCTGTCCGCCTGGCTGCGTGATTTCGGCGTGGACCGGGCGACCATCGGGTTCTTCGCCTGGGTCGGGCTGACCTACTCCATCAAGGTGCTGTGGGCGCCATTTGTCGACCGGCTGAGGCTTCCGCTGCTCACCGGCCTGGTGGGACAGAGGCGTTCCTGGATGCTGCTCGCCCAGGCAGGGATCGTGTTCGGGCTGGTGTCCCTGGCCTCCCTGGACCCCTCCGCCGACATCGGGGCCGTTGCATTCATGGCGCTTCTGGTCGCCTTTGCGTCGGCCACCCAGGACATCACCGTGGACGCCTACCGGATCGAGGCGGTGGAGGCGAGCCGCCAGGGAGCTATGGCCGCGAGTTACAACCTCGGCTACCGGGCGGCGGTGCTGGTGGGCGGCGCAGGCGCCCTTTATGTGGCGGATTTCTACGACTGGTCCATGGCGTACAAGTCAATGGCTGCATGCATGGTCCTGGGCGTGGTGACGGCGCTGATCATCCGCGAGCCGGAGCATTACCGCGACGCAGCGGTCAGCGCCATGGAGTCGGAAATCGCGCTGCGGCTGTCGGGAGGAAAGATCCGCTCGGGCCCGATCGGGCGGGCGGTGGACTGGATCGGCGCGGCGGTGATCGCGCCTTTCGTCGAATTCTTCCGGCGCAACGGCCGCTTCGCCATCGTGCTGCTGGCCCTGATCCTGACCTTCAATATCAGCGACCGGGTCCTGGGGATCATGGCCAACCCCTTTTACCTGGACGTGGGCTTCTCCAAGTCGGAGATCGCGAGCGTCGCCAAGATTTTCGGCTTTGTCATGACCATTGTGGGGGCCGGAGTCGGCGGCGTCATGGTGGCACGCTGGGGCAATCTGCCCACCATGCTGCTGGCAGCCGTCATGCTGGCTCTGACCAACCTGATGTTCGTTCTCCTGGCCGTCTCCGGTCCCGACATCAGGATCCTGGTGTTCACCATCAGCGGCGATAATCTCAGTGCCGGGCTGGCCGGCGTGGCGTTCATTGCCTATCTGTCGTCGCTGACCAACCAGGCCTACACGGCAACGCAGTATGCGCTGTTCAGTTCCCTCATGTCCGTGGTGGGCAAGTTCATCAGCGGCTGGTCCGGCGTCGTCGTGGAGGCGTGGGGCTACCCGGTGTTTTTCTTCTATGCGGCGTCTACGGGCATCCCCGCCATACTCCTGATCCTTTACATCATGAACCGGAACCCGGCCCCGGCCACGGTGAAGGAGGAAGCCTAGTGGACCGGTCCCTCCGGGGCCGCGGCAGCATGAACGGGGGCCGCGTGATGCAGCACCATCCGCCAGCCGTCGCCGGTCCGGCGATAGCCGTTGGTCACCGTAAGTGTGGCCACGCGTTCATCGTCCATCCGCAGATGCTCCAGTCCCGTATGCAGGGCCAGATCGCCGGATTCGTGCCTCTCCATACACTGGTAGGCGATGTCGAAACGATTGTCCGATCCCAGGATATCCCGCCAGCTCTCCAGAACAGAGGCTCTCCCGCTCAGGCTTTCCTGTCCCGGATGAACGCAGATGACGGTCTCGCTCTCTGCCCACACCCGGAGCATTCCGGGCAGGTCGCCTTCCGCGAATGCCCGGTAAAACTCCGTCTCGGCAGCGTCGGCAGTTGCGTGCTTCATGCGATTCGGTCTCCGGGAAAGCCAGGCCCGGCCATCATCTCATGACCAGCGAACGTCGTCTCGTCATCTGCCGTTTCGACGAACTCGAACCGGTCGATGCACGCGGATTCCGCCTCGGCCCGGAGGACCAGGGGCATACCGGCTTTGTCGTCCGCTGTCAGGACGCCCTTCATGCCTACCGAAACGTCTGTCCCCACGCGGGCAATCCTCTTCACTGGAAGCCGCACGGATTCCTCACCAGGAACCGCGATCTGATTATGTGTTCGGTGCACGGGGCGATTTTCGATATCGCGTCCGGCCGCTGCGTCGGCGGTCCGTGTCCGGGTCGTGCGCTGACACCCCTGCGGGTCTCCCTGGAGGCAGGGAACGTAGTCATCTACCCTGGCTGAGCTTCACTCGGTTCTGTCGAGAAAATCCAGCGGATCGGACCACTCCTGGTGTCCCGCCACTTCCGTCTCCAGCCCGGAATCCTCGGCTTCCATGTCCATGGAGCCGGTGAAATCTTCCGGCGGCTCCGCTGCCTGGAATCCGCTCATCAACCAGGCGTCCATCTCCAGTTCAGCGATAGTGCCGTCGAAATACTGAATCTCGACGGTGTTTTCGCTGTCGTCGATGGCGACGACTTCGAAAAGTGCCCCGTCGGTTTTCTGGTACCAGTCGCCGATGATTGGAATTTCTGCCGCCATGATCGTTTCCCCAAAATGAGCGTCCTGTTATCCTTCGTGCCCCCTCAGGCCAGGGGGCGTTAAATATGACGCCCTACAGCTATATATAGCGCAGGTGACGAACCGCGCAAGCATCGGACCCATTTTCCGCATAGCACAATGATCGAGCAGCTGATCAAGACGTTCGTGGTTTTTTTCCTGGTGATCGAGCCGATCTCCCTGGTACCGATGTTCGCCGCCCTGACCCGCGGAGGCGAGCCCGGATATCGCCGCAGAATGGCCTATAAGTCCATCGCCATCTCGGCGCTGATATTCGTGTTCTTCGCCATTGCCGGTGACCTGGTACTCCAGGCCCTGGGCGTCAGCGTCGACGCCTTCAAGATTGCCGGGGGTCTGCTGCTGTTCCTGCTCTCGGTGGACATGGTGTTCGCCCGGCAATCCGGCCTGCGCTCCACGACGGTTCGGGAACAGGACGAGGCCCGTTACCGGGAGGACATCTCGGTCTTTCCTATGGCGTTTCCCCTTATCGCGGGACCGGGGGCGCTGGCTACCCTCTTGCTGTTCGTGGTGGAGACCCGGGGCGAGCCCCTGGCGGTCATTTCCCTGCTGGGCGTGATCGCCGTCGTGCTGGCGCTGACCCTGGTCCTGCTGCTGACCACGACGAGCATCATGAGGGTCATGGGTGTCACCGGCGCCAACGTCGTGAGCCGCCTGCTGGGAGTGGTGCTGGCGGCGCTCGCCGTCCAGTACGTTCTCGACGGTCTTCAGCACGCTTTCGCGGCCGCCTGAGCGTCAGTCGACCGTGCGCCGGTAGAGCAGGTCACGGACCTGGTGACCGAGTCTCCGGCCGCGGCGCTCGAACTTCGTTTCCGGTCGTTCCGCCGGTCGTTCGGAGAAATGGCCCGGACCCGCAAGGTTACGGAATCGGCGGCAGCCGTCGGTCAGTTCCAGCATATGGTCCGCGTAATTCTCCCAGTCGGTCGCCATATGCAGCATGGCGCCGGGCTTCAAAACCCGGGCGGCGAGAGCAAGGAAATCCTGCTGGACGATACGCCGCTTGTGGTGGCGTTTCTTTGGCCACGGATCGGGGAAAAAAAGGTGCAGCCGGTCCAGGCAGGCGGGCGTCAGCCAGTCACGCAGAACCTCGACGGCGTCGTGTCGGATGACCCTGATATTCGTCAGGCCCTGTTTTTCGATGGTGAGAAGCAGGCGTCCGACTCCCGGTTCGTGGACCTCGATACCGAGGAAGTCCATTTCCGGGTGTTTGGCGGCCAGAGTCGCGAGGGCCTGGCCGTCACCGAATCCGACTTCGCAGATTCTGGGCGCGCTGCGGCCGAAAACTTCGTCCAGATCCAGCGGCTCCCGCGGCAGTTCGATGCCAAAGACCGGCCAGAATTCTCGGAGGGCCCGGGACTGGGCCGCCGTGATCCGGCCAGCGCGCCGGACAAAACTCCGGACCTGGCGTCCGCGAGATTCCATCCCCTGTCAGAAGAAGACCCCGTCCAGGGGCGAGGAAGCGGACGCGTAACGTTTTCTGGGGATGCGGCCGGCGAGAAAGGCCTCCCGACCGGCCTCGATGGCCTTGCGCATGGCGGAGGCCATCAGGACCGGGTCCCGCGCACCGGCAATGGCGGTATTCATCAGAACCCCGTCGCATCCCAGTTCCATGGCGATGGCGGCATCGGATGCGGTGCCTACGCCCGCATCCACCAGGATCGGTACCGAGGCGTTTTCGATGATGGTCAGGATGTTGTACGGATTGCGGATACCCAGACCGGAGCCGATCGGCGCGGCCAGGGGCATTACCGAAATGCACCCGATCTCCTCCAGCCGCCTCGCGACGATAGGGTCGTCGTTGGTGTAGACCATGACCCGGAAGCCGTCCGCAACGAGGGTCTCGGCCGCTTCCAGGGTAGCGGTGATATCCGGAAACAGGGTTTTCTCGTCGCCGAGCACCTCCAGCTTGACCAGGTCGTGGCCGTCCAGGAGTTCCCTTGCGAGTCGGCAGGTGCGGACAGCGTCCTTGGCCGTAAAACACCCGGCGGTGTTGGGCAGGATGGTGTAGCGGGCCGGGTCGAGAAAATCGAGCAGATTCGGCTCGCCGGGGTCCTGGCCAATATTGGTCCGGCGGATGGCCACGGTGACGATCTCCGCGCCGCTGGACTCGATGGCCGCCCGGGTTTGCTCGAAATCCCTGTATTTCCCCGTGCCCACCAGCAGTCGGGACCGATATTCACGATCGCCGATTCTGAAAGTATCTCCGTTTCGGTGAGCGGATTCTGCGGGTGTCGCCATTGGCAATGCCTTTTCCTGTGTCTGTCAGCCGCCACCGACCGCCTGGACGATTTCCACCTCGTCCCCGGCGGTCAGGCTGAAGTCCCGATGTTCGCTTTTCGGTACGATCTCCCCGTTGACCTCGAGGGCGAGCCGACGCCCGCCGAGCCCGAGGGTCCGGATCAGTTCTTCCGCCGTGGTTCCTTCGGAGACCCGGCGACTTTTGCCGTTTACCGTGATATCCATTGTCTACACGTTCCGATGCGGACCTTCCATTTTACAACGTCATTGCCCCGGGTCGCGTGGCCCCTCAAAACCGGGACGGTTAGGATAGGCGGTCTTCAATGAGGAACGGCACTTGAACAACAACAGAACGGGCCGGATTGGCTTCGTCAGCCTTGGCTGTCCGAAAGCCCTTGTGGACTCCGAGCGGATCCTGACTCAGCTTCGGGCGGAGGGATACGAGACGGTCGCTGCCTATCAGGATGCGGACCTGGTTGTCGTGAACACCTGCGGCTTCATCGACGAGGCGGTGGACGAATCTCTCGCTACCATCGGGGAGGCCATGGAGCACAATGGCAGGGTCGTTGTCACCGGCTGCCTCGGGGCCCGTCCGCAGGTGATTTCGGAAGCTCATCCGAACGTGCTTTCGATCACCGGGCCTCACAATTACGAGGCGGTGATGTCGGCCATTCACCAACATTTGCCGCCGCCCCACGATCCTTTCCTGGACCTGTTGCCGGCTCAGGGAATCAAGCTGACTCCGCGGCATTACGCCTATCTCAAGATCTCGGAAGGATGTAACAATCGATGCACCTTCTGCATCATCCCCGCCTTGCGTGGCCGGCTCGCGAGCCGGCCCATCGGCGACGTCATGCGAGAGGCGGAACGGCTCGTCGCATCGGGTGTGCGGGAGCTGCTGGTGATCTCCCAGGACACCAGCGCCTACGGATCCGATCTTCGCTATCGCGAGGACGATTGGCGCGGCCGCACCCTTCAGACGCGGTTTCTCGATCTCTGCGGGGCCCTGGGCCAGCTGGGGGCCTGGGTCCGGCTCCATTACGTGTATCCCTACCCGCACGTGGACAAGATCATTCCGCTGATGGCTGACGGCACCGTGTTGCCTTATCTGGACATTCCGTTTCAGCACGCCAGCCCGAGAATTCTGAAGCTGATGAAACGACCGGCCCATGCCGAAAACACCCTGGAGCGGATCCGGGCATGGCGTGAGAGATGTCCGGAGCTCACGCTGCGCAGCACGTTTATCGTGGGTTTCCCCGGCGAGACCGATGCGGATTTCGAATACCTGCTGGACTGGCTTGAAGAGGCGCAACTGGATCGGGTCGGCTGCTTCAAGTATTCCCCGGTGGACGGAGCCGCGGCCAATCAGCTCGACGGCCTGATCGACGAGGACGTCAAGGAGGATCGCTGGCAGCGGTTCATGCAGGTCGCCAGCGCCATAAGCGCAGAGCGGCTGGCAAAGAAAGTGGGCAGCGCGATGACGGTTCTTGTGGATGAGGTGGATCGAGAACAGGGCGTCGCTGTCGCCCGCGGGCCCGGAGACGCCCCGGAAATAGACGGGCGGATCATGGTAGAAGAGGGGGCCGGACTGGCGGCGGGAGACTTCGTCGAGGTCACGGTGACGGGCGCCGAGACTTACGATTTACTTGCCCGGCCGGCGTAACACAATCGAACCGGAAAGCGGTTTCCGACTATCGGGACATCGGAAATGACAGGCAAGCAAAAGCACCCGGCCTCCCCCGAGTGGGTCGTGCTGAAATACGGTGGCACGAGCGTTGCCGCCGCCGGCAACTGGCCCATGATTGCCGGTGTCCTGCGCGAGCGACAGGCAAACGGCCTCAGGCCCGTGCTCGTTCATTCTGCCCTGGCCGGAGTCTCCGATCGGCTTGAGAGCCTGGCGCGTCAGCCCGCCGCGGACGACCGCGATGCCCTGGTAGAGCAGGTAGCGGACTTCCACAACCGGCTGGTGGACGAACTGGGCCTGGATCCTCCGCAGGAGCTTGTTCGGCTCGTGGAGGAAATGCGGCGGCTGGCAGCAGGCATTGCGCTGACCGGGGAGGCTAGTCCGCCACTGGAAGCGCGACTGATGGCCCTCGGGGAACTCATGGCCTCGACCATCATTGTGGCTTACCTGCGTGGTCAGGGGTTCGATGTCCTGGCGGCCGATGCCCGGGAAGTGCTGCGCAGCAGGCGAGTCCACTCGGCCCACGATCCCCGCCGCTTTCTCGCGGCCGTCTGCGACAGCGACAGGGATACCGGGCTGATCGACCGATGGAGCGGTCAACCGGGGGTTGTCGTTACCCAGGGATTTATCGCCTCGGACGACCGGGGACGTACCGTGCTGCTGGGGCGAGGGGGCTCGGACACCTCGGCGGCGTATTTCGCCGCCCGGCTGGGCGCGAGCCGCCTGGAAATCTGGACCGACGTGCCCGGGATGTTCAGCGCCAATCCCCGCATCATTCCCTCCGCCCGGCTGATCCGCAGGCTGAGTTTCTCAGAGGCCCAGGAAATCGCCGCAACCGGCGGCAAGGTGCTGCATCCCCGTTGCCTGCCCATTGCGCGACGGGCCGGAGTCCCCGTGCAGATTTTCGACACGGCGCGACCGTCGGTGGACGGGACCGTGATCAGTCCGGCCGGGGACTCCGACGGGCCGCGAATCAAGGCCGTATCGGCGCGTCGCGGACTGACGCTTGTCTCCATGGAGTCTCTGGGCATGTGGCAGGAAGCAGGTTTCCTGGCGCAGGTGTTCGGCGTTTTCGCCGAGCTGGGGCTTTCCGTGGACCTGGTTTCCACCTCCGAGTCGGTGGTGACGGTAACACTGGACGAAGCCGGTCCGGCGCTCGATGAATCCGTGCTCGAGGATCTGTCGCGGAGGCTCGAGGCCCACTGCCGGGTCCGGGTCATGACGCCCTGTGCCGCCGTCAGTCTGGTCGGCGCCCGGATGAGGGCGAATCTTCATCGGCTGGCACCGGCCCTGGAGGCTTTCGAGGAACACGAGATCTACCTCGTCAGCCAGGCTGCCAGCGATCTGAATTTCACGGTGGTGATCGAGGACGACCAGGCAGAGCGGGTGGTGCGTGATCTTCACGGCCTCATCGTGGAGGGCGAAGAGGCCGACCTGCTGTTCGGGCCCACCTGGGAGCAGTTGACCGCCAATGAACCGGCAATCCGCCGGCGGGCGACGCCCTGGTGGGAGCAGCGTCGGCAGGAACTGCTGGACCTGATGGCCTCGCGTTCGGCGGCATACGCGTACGACAGCGCCACACTGGACAAAGCGGCCGGGGCGCTTTCGAGCCTCGCGTCCGTGGACAGGATCTTCTACGCCATCAAGGCCAATCCCCATCCCGGCGTCTTGCGGGTGCTGCGCGCCGCCGGGCTGGGAATGGAGTGTGTGTCTCCCGGTGAGCTGCGCCGGGTGTTTGAACTGTTCCCCGATATCGATCGCGCCGAGGTGCTGTTCACGCCCAATTTCGGTGAGCGCAATGAGTACGTGGAGGCCTTCTCCGCGGGTGTCAGGGTGACGGTGGACAGCCTGTATCCGCTGCAATTCTGGCCGGAAGTTTTCGAGGGTCGGGACATTTTTGTGCGGATGGACCTGGGTGAGGGAAGCGGGCACCACCAGCACGTGCACACTGCCGGCGTCAGGTCGAAATTCGGCATCGGGCTGGAGGACCTGGAGGCTCTCCGCAAAAGCTGTGCCGCTGGCAACGTTCGGGTGGTGGGTCTGCATGTTCACGGGGGCAGCGGCATTCGGGACCCGTTGCACTGGCAGCGGGTGGCGAAGGGTCTTATCGAGGTCGCCGGTGGACTGCCGGATGTCCGGGTTCTGGATCTCGGCGGCGGGCTGGGAGTGCCGGAAAAAGAGGGTGATGCGCCGCTGGATCTCGCCGCCCTCGATCGTTCCCTGACCGAGATACGGGCCGCCCTGCCCGGGTGCCAGCTCTGGCTCGAGCCCGGACGTTATCTGGTTTCCGAAGCCGGTGTTTTGCTGGCGAAAGTCACGCAGACCAAGACCAAGTCGGGGGCTCGCTTCGTGGGCATCGCCACCGGAATGAACTCGCTGATCAGGCCGGCGCTTTACGGCGCATATCACCGCATTGTCAACCTCAGCCGGCTTGAGGGGCCTCCGGCCGGGCTCGTTACTGTCGTCGGGCCGATCTGCGAGACGGGCGATCGGCTGGGCCGGGACCGACTGCTGCCCGAGACCCGGGAGGGAGATGTCATGCTGATCGCCAACGCGGGGGCCTACGGCTATGCCATGAGTTCACGCTACAACCTGAGGGAGCCGGCCGAGGAAATCATGCTCTGAGATGCCGGCCGCGTTCGGGTGATATTCCCGGGCGCCTTGCCGATCAGCGGACGTAATAGGGCAACGCGTTGGGGCTGAATTCCCTGGGATCGGCGCCTTCGAGGAACTCGTAGGGGGCGCGCCGGTTGTCCAGTCCATCCACGTAGTACCGCTGCTCCTCCAGATCGTGGAACACCTCGAGGGTACTCAGGTGAACGGGCACGGTGTAGTAGTTGAGGCCATGCGCCATCGCGGTTCGCCACAGCCCGCCCTCGAGATCGTAACTGTCGCTGACCGAGATCTGCCAGCTGTCCTCGTCCACATAGAAGACCCGGCGCGAGTACACGTGGCGCATCCCGTCCTTGAGGCGGCCCTCCACGACCCAGACACGGTGGAGTTCGAATCGCACAAGTTCCGGGTTTACGTGGTCGCGATGCAGAACGTCGTCGTACTTGAGATCCGAGCTGTGAATCCGGTAGGAGTTGTACGGGATGAGCAGTTCCCGCTTGCCGAGAAGCCGCCACTCGTACATGTACGGTGAACCGTTGAACAGCTCGAACTCGTCCACCGTGCGCAAGCCGTCGGTGTCGGCCCCGGGCATGCCGTAGCCAAAAGTCGGGGTCCTGACGACGCGCTTGAGGGCCCGGTTGTAGAGCCAGCTCTTCCTGGCGCTCTCGGTCTGGTCGATGGGCTCGATGATCAGGCCACCGTCGCCGGCCAGGAACGAGGGTTCGATGGTCCGGCTGCGGTAGCCGATCATCAGGTTGGGATATTTCCTGGTGAATGGGGTCGGTTCGCGGACGCCGTAGGGGAAACCGATATCCAGTTCGGCCAGCACCACGGAGTACCGGCCTTTCCGCGTTACCGCGGCCTTGCCGTTGGTGCGCTTGACGCGGATGCCCCGCCATCGGAGGTTATGGTTCCAGATCACTTCCACGCCCGTCTCGGGAATCGGGAAGGGGGAGCTGACCCGAGCGTTACGGACGCCACCCTTGCCCTCTGTCGACAGCTCCGCGAGGCGGGCATTTTCCCGGACCGCCTCGTAGACCCAGTCCGGGTAGGACGCCGTCCGGCGGGTCCGGTACACGTTCATCCGCCAGCTGTCGGGATAAGCCTGGAGAAGCGCTTTCTGGCCTTCGGAGAGATGCTCGGAGTGCTGGTCCAGGTTGTCTGCGGTGACCGTGTAGATCACGGTATCGCCCGGAAAGGGATCGGTCTCGTGCCGGCCGGGCTCGTAGGTGTCCGGAGGTGTGATGATGCCGCCATCCCAGGCGGGGATGCTGCCGGTCGCGTTGCCGCTCCTCTCGGCGCCGAGGGGCGTGAAAACCGGCCCGCCCAGGTCATCCGGAGTGGCGACCGGATGTTCGGCTGCAGCCGGCGCGGACCCGAGAAAGAGAAGGGCCAGGGCGGCGCCCAGTTTCCAGCGGCGGGTTTTCGGAAGACGTGTATTCACCATTAAAAGCCGTAGCTCACTCGGAACCTGACGTGATCCCGGTCCACCAGAGGATTGCTCGGTTCTCCATCGAAGAAGTTCGTGTAGCTGAGATCCACGATCCAGCGATTGATGTACTCGGCCCTCAAGCCGACGCTGATCAGCTTGCGATCCTCCTTGAAGGTGCTGAGAGGTCCGGGGGTGTAGCCGTCCACGTCGTGGGCGAAAATCAGCCTCGGGAGCAGGTTCACGCCGCCGAAAACGCTGTTGTACTCGAGCTGACCCGAAATTCGGTATCCCCAGGACAAATCGTCACCGCCGCCGGGGGCCTGCAGCGGCGCGTCCCCGGATCCGGGCAGGTCATGGACATAAACGAAGGCCGCATCCACGCCCAGTGTGGTCTGGCTGGCGCCAAGGCGGCGTCCGAAGAGCTGGGTGGCGGAGGCGGATCCCTGGGTCCGGTCGAGTCGCTCGAATCCGCTGATCCGGGCATCCGCGCCGAAGACCCCGATGGCGTTGTCCTTGTAGCTGTCGTCGAACTGCACGGGAGAAAGTGAAGCGTCGTAAACCTGGTCCAGAGCTATCTGAAAGGGGTAGTCCAGGTGATGGGACACCTCCGCCGCCACCAGGGTACCGGTGCGCATGGTGGCTGTGTTGAAGGTCAGGCCCACCATCTTGATGTCCTCCGGGTACTCCGTGAAGTAGCCGGCCTGGCCGATATACTGATTCAGCACCAGATCGGCGGCCGTATCCTGCGCGCTGACCTCGGCTTCTTCCGGGGAGAGGCCGGCTTCCAGATATACGGGCAGCAGTTGTCCGGACACCGCATCCACGTCTTCCTGGGAGGTGGCGTCGATGGCCGACTGGCTGGCGGTCAGGGAACCCACCAGCGGCAGCCTGCTGTGGTACTTGATGAAGTGCAGCCCGATCTTGAAGGCGTTCCGGCCCCGGGTGATCGCTTGTAAAGCAATCCCGTATTGCCCTGAATCCTCCGGGTATTCACGAAATCGCTCGGGATACTTGAAGTAATTCTCGTCGAAACCCAGCGTGCCCTCGGGCAGGTCGTAGTAGGCGTCCAGATCGGTTCCCAGGTCGGAAAACTGGCCCCGACCCACGGTGGCGAAATTCAGGCTGCCCTCACCGAACAGGTCGTTGGTGGACAGGAAGCTCCCGACTGCAGGAAGCCTCAGACCTTCCCAGTCGTACTGGTAGTAGGCTTCCACGGCGAACGTCTCCGTCACGTTGGCAACCGCCCAGGCCATGCCTTGCGGCGTCCGGGTGTCCCGCGCATCCCGGGCCGGCTGGAAGGCCGCTACCAGGTCGAAGGGATTAATGGTGTCCACGCCGTCGCGAATGAAGTTGGTCTCCCCCCAGTTGATGACCTGATCACCGATCCTGAACTGGATTGGCAGGCCGCCCCAGCTGAACTGGGTGGAAACGAAATAATCCCGAAACTCCGCGTCGGAGCCGATGGCATCCAGGGTCTTGCCGTCGAATTCCCGGTGCGGCCGGTTCCCTTCCTCCTGCTCGTAGTCGTAGAAAGCGACTGCCCGGGTGAAGAATCCGACGTTCTCCCAGTTCATCTCGAGCTCGGCGGTGCTGGCGACCATGTTGGAGACGATGCCGGTGTCGTAATTGAGATTGCCGTCGTCCAGGTTCGCAGTGGGAGCGTTGCCGCCATTGGCGATGGCAATGAAATCATCGTCGCGACTTTCGGTTCGATAAAGCAGGCCGTACGACAGGGTCAGATCAAACAGACCATCCACGGGGCCGGTACGAAAGTCCATGGCGCCTGCGTTATACATTGGCAGGCAGGCTGCCGAGAGGGCCACGACGAGCGGCGCTCTTGTCCCTGCACGAGGTCGAGCGTCCAGCGTTTCGTTCACGTCAGGGAAAGCCCCCATCGGGAAGAATCTAGCAGAAGGTGATCGCCAAAGTCGCTTCTGCCGGTTCCTGACCGACGGGGTGAACGATTTCCGGAAGGCCACATCTGCAGGGTTCCGCCGCGATTCGAGTAAACTGGCCGATCAGGCATCTGGACGCACGGGGCCCTCGCCATGCTTCATCATCTGAAAAACATCCTGAGCAAAGAGGAAGTCGCCCAGCTCCGGGAGCTGGCCTCGAAAGGCAAGTTCGTTGAAGGCAAGGTGACCAATCCGAACTCCCGGATCAAGAACAATCTCCAGATTCCCTACGGCGATCCGCACGGCGAGCAGGCTGCCGATCTTGTCATCTCGGCACTGGCGCGGAGCGAGGCCGTCAAGGACCTGGTGTATCCGAAACAGATCTCGCGGCCGACAATATGCCGGTACACGCCCGGCATGACTTACGGTTTCCACGTGGATGCGGCGGTCTTTCCGTCAGACCCGCCCATGCGTTCCGACGTGTCATGCACGGTTTTTCTCTCGGCTCCGGAAGACTACGAGGGCGGTGAGCTGGAGATCCAGTCCGGTTCGGGAATGCTCCGCTTCAAGGGAAATGCGGGTGACGCCGTGGTCTATCCCTCGACGACGGTTCATCGGGTCGCTCCGATCCAGTCGGGCGAACGGCTGGTCGCCATCAACTGGTTTCAGAGCATGGTCCGTGACCAGAAACAGCGGGACATCCTGGGCCAGCTTCAGCAGATCGACAACGTGCTCTACGCGGCGGGAGATCCCCAGGGCAGCCGCGTGCTGGTGGACGCGATCCGAACCAACCTGTTGCGAATGTGGGTGGAACTCTGACCCGTGTATCAGGCCGGGTCGCGGCTTTTAGCGAAAACTTCGACAACGGGATTGAGGGACGGGTAGCGCTGGACCAGCCAGTCGGCCCAGCGGAGTCCCTCGTCGATTTCCTTGGAGGAACGGCGCCGGTTTTCCGCCAGCTGCCGTTCGCGATCCGACGGTGAAAATCGATATTCCGGCGCCTTGGCGTAGGTCTGCATCAGCGGACCGTCCAGCACCTGCCTTATCCTGGCCTCATCCGTCGGCATTGCCAGAAACTCCGCCAGGCTGATAAGCCCATGGGCGGGCTCCCTGACAAAAGCATCGAAATCCAGAAATCGAACGCGGCTGCCGCATTGTCGCAACGCCTGGTGCAGGGAACAGACCCCGGCCATCCAGCTCACGACCACGCGCTGGACCGGGGCCAGTTCGTAAAGCCGCAGGCTCTCCCGGTCGTTGAGGAAGTCATGCAGATCCATGAGACGGCTGACCGAGTGCCCCTCGATGTCCATCCGCGGATCCGGGCCGACCAGCATGGTCGCCAGGTAGTTCTCCAGTGACTGATACATCAGGATGCCGCGGGAATCCGCGTGTTCGTCCAGTACCGCCTGCACGAGGTTGAGACAATCGCTGCTCGGTTTGATCAGAGCAGTGACACTGTCTTCGTAGGTTCTCGAGTACAGCGCCACGAATGTGCGCAGAAGCTGCTTCCAGGCCATCTGATCGAGCCGGGAAAGCGCACCGCCCAGCAGGCGCCGTGCTTCTGCCAGAGTCCTCAGGGGCGGAGGCTCCCTCACCGGCAGAAGCGGACAGACAGCGGGCAGGAGTCGGGACAGCAGCGTGGACCCGCAGTGTCCGATATGGAACAGCCACAGGGCGGACCTCGGGGCCTGCGCCGGTGGCAGGGAATCCAGGTCCGTCCAGAAACCCGTGGTCTGGGCATCGATCATCCTGTCGTCCAGAAAAGGCGACTGGTGGTAGCCCCGCCGGTCGATTTCCAGCAGCAGAGTGCGGCGGGTGACCAGGTCCAGTTTCTGGGGAAGAAGATCCGGGTTGGAATAAAGGGACGAAAGCCGGCGGCGCAGTTCCGTATCGGTCTGGGTGTCGGCCATCTGGAATCAGGCTGCCTCGTCGACGCGGGTCTGGCCGGAGCCGGCCCAGGAATCGTCCTCCGGTGACAACCGATACGACGGCGCCGAATTGGCGCAACCCGTTCCGGTGAACGTTCGGACAGGAGTATGACTTCTGGAGTATGAAACCGTCATCGAGTTTGTTCTGGTCGCTGATATAGCGGCAGTGCCTGGCTGCCCGCTCCCAGTGTAACCCATTCTGTGTACTTGATTTTCCGTGCCTGCAGCGGCGATTTACGGCCGCCGGCAAGACTCCGTGATCCGGCTACGCGACGACCGGAGAGAACCCGGCAGGATAGATTAGGAGTAAAAAAATTAGTATAATCTAATATAAATTGATCCCGACACATCTGGAGGATCTGCAGATGACTGGACAACTCGACTGGCTAAAGGGCGGTATCGCTCTGGCGCTGGCGTTCCTGGTCGCCGTCTGGCTGGTGAAGCCCATCGGCGTATCGACCCAGTTTGTCATTGCCGATGGCCTGCTATGGGATTTCCTGAATCCGGTACTGGTGGTCGAGGATGCCGCGACCAAATCCGGCTACACGAGCACCAACGCCTACCTGGCAAAAAGCGGCGGTAAATATGCGGCGAACGTCGCCAATCCCATCAAGTACTCGTTTGTGTTCGTGCTGGCGATGATTCTCGGCGCCGTACTGTCACGGATTACCCGCGGACCCCGACCGGATTCAGAGGACAGGATTGCGCCCCGGGTGTTTCGACAGCGCTTCGGTCTGAGTCCGGGGAAACGATATGCAGTGGCATTCATAGGCGGATTCCTGGTCCTCTACGGCGCACGTCTCGCCGGCGGCTGCACCAGCGGACACATGATGAGCGGGATGATGCAGACATCCGTATCGGGCTATCTGTTCGCCGTCGGTGCCTTTGCCGCGGCCATTCCCGCCGCAATTCTGATGTACGGACGAGACCAGAGTTAGGAGGACACCATGGAAATCATTCTTGCGCTGGTCCTGGGAACCCTTTTCGGTTTCGTTCTCCATCGGGTCGGAGCCTCGAATCCCGAGAACATCATCAACATGCTGAGGATTACGGATCTTCACCTCATGAAGGCCATCCTGTTGGGGATCGGCCTGAGCTCTATCGCTCTGTTTCTGGGCATGACGACAGGCCTGATCGAACCCGGCCACCTCTCCGTGAAAGCCAGCTCTCTCGGAGTACTTATCGGCGGAGCCATTCTCGGTCTGGGATTCGGTATTGCAGGTTACTGCCCGGGGACCGGGCTGGTGGCGATCGGTGACGGACGTCGCGATGCCGTGGTCTTCGTGGTGGGCGGCCTGGCGGGCGCCTTCGCCTACATGCTCACTTATCCAATCTGGAAGGAGGCCGGAATTCTGGACGATATCGTCGGCGGCAAGACGACGCTGGCCGTCACCGGCAATGAGTCCTATGGCGCGCTTTTTTCCGGCATCCCGGGATGGCTCGTGGCTCTGGTCATAGGCGTGGTGTTTATCGCGATCGCCTGGATCCTGCCGCGACGCCCAGGCCCGGGTTCTCGCTCCCTGCCTCACGGACTCCCCGCTCACTAGGCGCGAACTCCCCCGCGCCGGCCTCCCATCGCCCCAGGACGGGGCGGGGGAGGCCACCTTTTTTACCGTCCCCCGCCTTAGCCCGATCGCTCAGTCCGACGGCGGACCCTAATACGGTTTCCAGGGTCGGGAATATGCCAGATCCCGGCCGACAGGCCCGTGCACCGGCCTCCTGTCCGCGCTCCATCAATTCCGCAGACTTGGACGCGGCCCGGCTGTCCGGAGATCGCCGCGTATTCCCAAAATCTGCATCGTGATTGATCAGATGCCGCACCCGCATGGTGCGTTGCGGCAGCAGCATCGGCGCGCGGATGCTCCCTAAGCCCATGAAAAACTGAAACAAACCCGGTTGGCACGGATCCTGCGCAAGGACGACGGTGTGAAGGACACCATGTCGGGCGCCCCAGGGCGCAGTCCACCACAACACAAGGTATGGGGAAGGAAAAATCATGCGAATGATCAAAACGGGTGTCGCGGCGGCGGCGCTGCTGGCGGCGGGCGCGGCCTCGGCCGAACTCACGGGCAACGTCGGTTTCATGTCCAACTACGTGTTCCGAGGCGTTGAACAGAATGACTCCTCGGCCATGGGCGGGCTGGACTGGAGTTATAACGGCTTCTATCTGGGGGTCTGGGGGGCCGACGTCGACAAGGGGCTCGAGATTGATTACTACGGCGGTTATGGCTTCGACGTGGGCGAGTTCAGTTTCGGCGTGGGCGCTACCTATTACGACTACACCGACAATTTCGAGTGGTTCACAGTCAATGCCGACATCGGGAAGTATGACGGTTTTGGTGACGATCAGGACTATCAGCACTACGCCCTGACCTGGGAGTACGAAGGCTTTCACCTGAAGGCGGCCACCTTCGAAGATGATTTCGACGGAAGCTATTACGAGGCCGGGTACAGCACCGAGGTAGGCGGCTTCGATCTGTCCGGCGCGTACATCTACAGTGACGACGACCTCGTCGGAGGCGAGGACAACAGCAACCTGATGTTCACTATCAGCAAGACTTTCGGAATCCTGGACTGAGGAGTTAGCCGGCCGCACCGGCCGGCATCTCCACCTGTTTCTCGCCCGGTAGGCGCCGGCCGGGCAGGGTCCGGTCCGTCCGGAGTATTTTGACGATTCGTTGGGATGGGTCGTGTTGCCGCGGCAAGACGACCGGCCAGACACGGGCCTCGATACCGTCTTCCCGGCACCGCCCTTCTCTTTGGCCCTCCCTCGTGCAAGACTCGCAGGCGTACCCGCAGGC
>Ga0111153_1040_pt1 | contig 26248 bp, 27 predicted proteins | sample DeeMarSeWOR28_12_FD_80255 | JGI IMG/M metagenome (GOLD analysis project Ga0111153, IMG submission 80255) | Gammaproteobacteria bacterium SG8_31 | reverse complement strand
ACCGCCCTCCTCCGTCGCGAGTCCGCCCGTCAGGCCCGGCTGGATAACCTGCAGCGCCTGATCTCCGTTCCGATGGCCGCGCCCGATCGAACCTACATGCTCTATCTGCATGTGCCTTTCTGCGAGGTGTTGTGCCCATTCTGCTCGTTTCATCGTGTTCAGTACCACGAGAGCAAGGCCCGCCGGTATTTCGATGCTCTGCGGAAAGAAATCCGCCTTGCCCACGAGGCCGGCTACCGTTTCGACGAGGTCTACGTCGGTGGCGGCACGCCGACGGTCGACCTGGACCAGCTGCTGGAAACCCTGGCGCTGGTGCGGGACCTGAGCCCGGTGCGAACGATTTCGGTCGAGACCAACCCGGACGACCTGCATGACGACAGACTGCCGGCCCTGCGCTCAGCCGGGGTAGACCGCCTGTCGGTAGGCGTACAAAGTCTTGACGACAATCTGCTCAGGGAGATGGAGCGGTTCGAAAAATATGGCGGCGCGGAGAAGATTCTTGGCGGGCTCGAGAAGACGGCGGGTCTTTTCGACACCCTCAACGTGGATATGATCTTCAACCTGCCCCACCAGACAGTGGATTCCCTTCGCAACGATATCGAGCGATTGACTCGGGATGTCGGCGTGGACCAGATCTCCTGGTACCCCCTGATGGGAGCTGGCAGCACCAAGATCGCCATGAGGAAGAACATGGGCCGGGTCACGTACGACCGGGAACACGCGTTCTACAACGAAATACTGGATCGATTGTCCGGCAGTTATGAACCCGTGAGCGCATGGTGCTTTTCGCGGCGTCCAGGATCCCTGGACGAGTATGTGGTGGACAGGGACGACTACATAGGACTGGGAAGCGGCGCGATGAGTTACCTGAACGGCGTTGTCTATGCCGCGTCCTTCTCTATCAACCGTTACATCCGACTGGTGAATGCCGGTCATTCGGGCATCACCCGGGAGCATCGTTTCAGTCCCCGGGACCAGATGCGGTATTACTTTCTGATGCGGCTGTTTGGCCTGAGCCTGGACAAACAGGCGGCGGAAAGTCGCTGGGGGAGGCGTTTTCGTCGGACGCTGTGGCCGGAATTCACCTTGTTCACGGCGCTGGGAGCAATCGAGGACGACGGCAAATGCTGGCGGTTGACGCGCAAGGGGATGTACTTCTGGGTCCTGATGATGCGGGAATTTTTTATTGCGGTTTCCAATTTTCGCGACCTGATGCGGATCGGAATTCGCAGTGAGCTGGATCCCGAGGACCTGCCGCCGCTGGCCGCCAGCGACGATCGGCGGTGACGGATTCCAGGGACGCTGGAGCAGGCCTCCTCGTCAGCGCAGAGACGATGCGAGCAGCCAGATTGCAGCAGCGCCCGTGGTCCACGCCAGCCAGGACGGGCCGGCGTCGAGTCCCAGCAGGACGGCTGCGGTCAACAGGATCCCCGTGCCGGCGACAGCACGGTTTCTCCGTCTGGAGATTGCCAGGTTTTCTCGCCGAAGTTCGTCGATTCCGGGAGTGCTCACTCTGATCTCGAGCTGACCCTCCGATGCTTTCTGGATTAGCCCGTGAACGACCTGTGGAAACTCCTGCAGCGACTCACCCACGGTGGGTAGCTGTTCGCGGAGACGATTCATGATTGCCCGGCCGCTGACTCTCTCGTTCATCCAGTCTTCCAGGATCGGCTGGGCCGTTTCCCAGAGATCCAGCTGCGGGTAGAGTTCTCGGCCCAGCCCTTCGATATTGAGCAGTGTTTTCTCGAGGAGAATCAGCTGGGGCTGGACTTCCATGCCGAAGCGACGCGCAACGGTAAAAAGCCGGACGAGGAACTGGCCGAAGGAAATTTCGCTCAGCGGACGGTTGAAAATAGGCTCGCAGACGGTCCGGAATGCAGACTCCACCTCATCCTGCCGGGTATCGCCTGGCACCCAGCCCGAGTTGATGTGAAGTCTGGCAATCCGGTGATAGTCGCGCTGGAAAAAAGCAAGAAAATTTTCCGCCAGATACTGCTGATCCCGCGGGTCCAGACTGCCGACGATGCCGAAATCAACGGCGATATAACCGGGGTTTTCAGGATCGCTCACGTCGACAAAAATGTTTCCCGGATGCATGTCCGCGTGGAAGAAGTTGTGGCGGAAAACCTGCGTAAAAAATATTTCGACTCCGCGGCTGGCGAGCCTGCCCATATCAACGTCATGCTGTCTCAATCGGGCGACGTCCCCGATCGGAACGCCATGAATACGCTCCGTCACGAGCGCCCCGGGACGGCAAAAATCCCAGTAAACCTGAGGCACATACAAAAGGTCCGAATCCTGAAAATTCCGTCTCAGCTGGGAAGCGGCCGCTGCTTCCCGCATCAGGTCGAGTTCATCAATGATGATTTTTTCGTACTCGGCAACGACTTCCACGGGGCGGAGGCGTCTCGCCTCGGGCCATAAACGTACGACCAGTCTGGCGAGGGCGTACATAAGATCGAGATCGCGGCGAATCTGGTTCCGAACGCCGGGTCGGAGTACCTTGACCACCACTTCCTGGCCGTCCGGCAGGCGAGCGCCGTGGCACTGGGCAATCGAGGCGGCGGCGAGAGGCTCGCCGTCGAATTCTGCGAAAATCTCCTCCAGAGGGCGACGGTATATTTTCTCAAGCTCCGCTCTTGCCGCTGCCGAAGCGAAGGGTGGTACGTCGTCCTGCAGCCTGGCCAGTTCATCGGCCACATCCGACGGCAGAAGGTCCCTGCGGGTGGAAAGGGTCTGGCCAAACTTGACGAAGATGGGGCCGAGTTCCTGTAAGGCTTCCCTCACTCTCTCACCCCTGGGCCGGCCGGTATTGCGCATCGGCCCGGACCCCAGGCACCAGCGAGCTATGCGAAGGCTGCGCTGTGCACGGGTTCCTGCTGCAAACTCATCGATTCCGAAGCGCTGAAGAATCCGAATGATGCCGACAAGTCGGAAGAGTTCGGACGGTCGCATCATGACGGGTGGCCGCCCTGCTTCTTCTCGAGGCGTTCCAGCCTCGCGGCGAAGCGGTCGACATCTTCCCTGAGGCGGTCCACTTCGTCGAGGAATTCTTCCACTTCGAAACGGGTGGGGAGGTTACGGCTCTCCTCGGTGAGGTATTCGCCGCCGTCCCTGGCCAGCGTGTCGGCCGCCTTCCGTCCCCACTCGACGAGTCCTCGCGCCAGGTTGCCCAGCTGGTGTGCAGCCATATCGCCGAATACCCGCGATAGCTCTTCCTCCCAGTCCGGTTTGGCCAGATCGAGCAGGCGCTGGAAATCCTGGGCCACACCCGGATCTCCGACGATCTCCGCCGCCCCCTGGCGCAGGCCTCCGGCCCTGCCGCTCATCCCCGCCCGCAGCAGCGTGATCGGCAGGCCCCTGACGGTGCAGTCCGATGCGGGTTCGTCAGTCAGCGAAAGACGCAGGTGTTCGTCCTCTGCGGTCACGGCCAGAAATCCGGGAAGACCGAGGGGATCGATCAGTAAACGGCGACCGGCGAGCTGCCGGCAGAGACCCGTCGCCTCCCCGGAGGCGCGGATGCCCCGGTTGATGACTTCCTCCAGCGGTCCAGATACACGCTGCTCCATCGCCTCCTGCCTCGGGTTCAGAGACGAAATCCGTAGTGGAGAGCAACGATGCCGCCGCTCAGATTGTGATACCCGGTTTGCTCCAGGCCCGCCTCCGCCATCATCGCCCTCAGGGCCTCCTGATCCGGGTGCTTGCGAATGGACTCCGCCAGGTAACGGTAACTGTCGGCGTCTCCGGCCACCAGCCTGCCCAGAGCGGGCAATACGCGGAAAGAATAAAGATCATAGACGGAAGACAAGCCGGGCAGCACGGGCTGCGAAAACTCCAGCACCAGCAGCTGGCCTCCGGGCCTCAGGACCCGCGTCATGGATTGGAGGGCGGCGGCTTTGTCGGTCACGTTGCGGAGCCCGAAACCGATGGTTACGCAGTCAAAGCAGGCATCCGGGAACGGAAGCCGCTCGGCGTCGGCCACGCAATAATCGACACGGGCCGGGACTCCGCTGTCGATGACACGGTCACGTCCCCGCTCCAGCATGGATACATTGATATCGCTGAGCACAATGGCGCCCGATGCGCCGACTTTTTTCGCCATGCCTATGGCCAGGTCGCCGGTGCCTCCGGCCACGTCGAGGGCCCTGCCCCCGGGCCGAAGATGTGTACGGCTGACCGTGAATCGCTTCCACGCCCGGTGAACGCCCAGGGACATGAGATCGTTCATGACGTCGTAGCGACCGGCCACCGAGTCGAAAACTGCCTTGACCCGGGCGGCTTTCTGATCCCAGGGGACCTGCTGATAGCCGAAGTCCGTCGTCCGCCGGCGCTCGCTCACGACTCGGCCTTCGGGTCGGCGGGCTCGCGTCGTTTGTAACCCGTCTCGTCGAGCTTCTGCAGATACGCCTGCCAGTTACTCTCTTGGTTATCCGCCAGTTCCCGCAAGTATTCCCATGTATACAGACCGGAATCGTGACCATCGTCGAACCTGAGGCGGATCGCGTAATGACCCACCGGTTCGACGGCAGAAATGCCGACCGATTCCTTACCGACCAGCAGTATCTCCTGGCCCGGGCCGTGACCTCGAACCTCCGCCGATGGCGAAGAGATCCGCAGGTATTCGCAGGGCAGCCGGAATCGGCTGCCGTCGTCATAGGCGATCTCGAGCAGTCGGGATTTCTTGTGTAAGCGGATCTCAGTCGGTACCGGGGCCGTCGTCATGACCTGCGCTCGCGTTTTCGCCCCCGCCGGGGCCGAATCCCCATTCTACCGCGCGGCAGCGTTCTAGAGGATGTAGCGAGTCAGATCCTCGTCCTTTACAAGCTCGCCAAGATGGGAGTCCACATATCCGGCATCGACCGTGATCGACTGTCCCTCGCGATCGGCCGCCTCGAAGGATACGGCTTCCAGGAGGCGCTCGAGCACCGTGTGCAGGCGGCGGGCGCCAATGTTTTCAGATCGTTCATTGACCTGGAACGCAATTTCCGCGATGCGGCGTATGCCGCTTTCCGAAAAATCGAGTCCGACGCTCTCGGTGGCCATCAGTGCCGTGTACTGCTCGGTCAGGCTGCAGTCGGGCTCCTGCAGTATGCGAATGAATTCGTCGGTCGTCAGGGCATCCAGCTCGACCCGGATGGGAAAACGGCCCTGCAACTCCGGAATGAGATCGGAGGGCTTGGAGAAATGGAACGCGCCGGAGGCGATGAACAGGACATGGTCGGTCCGAACCATGCCGTACTTGGTGGTCACCGTGCAGCCCTCCACCAGCGGCAAAAGGTCCCGCTGCACGCCTTCTCGCGATACATCGGCTCCCTGGGTTTCGGATCGCCGAGCCACCTTGTCCAGTTCGTCCAGGAAGACAATACCGTTCTCCTCGACGTTCTTCACGGCCTCGATCTTCAGCTCCTCCTCATTGATCATCTTGGATGCTTCTTCGTCCACCAGCAGCTTGAGGGCATCCTTGACCTTGAGCTTGCGCGTGCGCGTGCGCCCGCCTGACAGATTCTTGAAAAGACCCTGCAGCTGGCTGGTCATTTCCTCCATACCGGGAGGCGCCATGATTTCGACGCCCATGGGCGCCGCCTGGGTCTGGATCTCGATCTCGCGATCATCCAGGCGGCCTTCTCTCAGGAGCTTCCTGAGTTTCTGCCGCGTATCCGCGCCGGAGTCGGCGGCAGCCTCGGCGTCCCAGCCGGCCCGATCCGCGGTTCCTGGCAGCAGGGCATCCAGCACCCTCTCCTCCGCGGCGTCCTGGGCCCGGTCCCGCATCTTCTCCATCGCGGCCTCGCGGGTCATCTTGACGGCTTCGTCCACCAGGTCACGGATGATGCTGTCCACCTCCCGCCCCACGTACCCGACCTCTGTGAACTTGGTGGCTTCGACTTTGATGAACGGCGCCTTCGCCAGACGGGCCAGGCGCCTCGCGATCTCTGTCTTTCCCACGCCGGTCGGACCGATCATCAGGATGTTTTTCGGGGTGATCTCACCCCGCAAAGGTTCGCCAACCTGCATGCGGCGCCACCGATTTCGCAGCGCGATGGCGACTGCGCGTTTTGCGTCGTCCTGGCCGATGATGTGCTTGTCCAGCTCCTCGACGATCTCGCGGGGGGTCATCTGGGTCATTGGTCTGTTTCCCCGGTTCGGGACGGATTCGATTCCAGACTTTCGATGAGCAGATTTTGATTCGTGTAAATGCATACATCTGCAGCGATTTGCAGCGATCTTTCCACTATCGTGCGGGCATCGAGCTCGGTGTTCTCCATCAAGGCCCGGGCGGCCGAACGGGCGTAGGCTCCGCCGGAACCGATGGCCATGAGATCGTTCTCAGGTTCGATCACGTCCCCGTTACCGGAGATGATGAATGACTTCCCGATGTCCGCGACGCAAAGCAGGGCTTCCAGCCGGCGGAGCATGCGATCAGTGCGCCAGTCCTTGGCCAGCTCTATGGCCGCGCGTGTCAGGTTGCCGTACTGCTCCAGCTTGCCCTCGAAACGCTCGAAGAGGGTGAATGCGTCCGCGGTCCCCCCGGCAAAGCCGGCCAGCACCTTACCGTCGTAAAGACGCCGTACCTTGCGGGCATTACCCTTCATGACGGTATCGCCCACCGTGACCTGGCCGTCGCCGCCTACGGCGACGATCCCGCCGCGGCGGACGGACAAAATGGTCGTGCCTCGAAACTGATCCATCGGAAGTCCTTGAGAGTCAGGGCGTTCGGCGAGACCGAACGCAAATTCAGTCAGTGTCCCGCTCGCGCTTTCGTGCCCGGGGATGCGACTTGTCATAGATGCGGGCGAGATGCTGGAAATCAAGATGCGTGTAGATCTGGGTGGTGCTGATATCCGCGTGCCCCAGCAATTCCTGGACGCTGCGCAGATCGCCGCTTGATTCGAGCAAATGGGTGGCGAAAGAGTGGCGGAGGAGGTGCGGATTGACGCCGGTGGCCAGACCGATCCGCCGAGACCACTCCCTCAGACGGGCCTGGACGGCCCGCGCGCTGAGCGCCTGTCCGCGCCGACTCAGGAAAAGGGCGTCCAGGTCATGGCCGGGAAAATCCGAACGGGCTCCGAGCCAAGCCCGTATGGCCTCGCGGGCTTTCCTTCCCACTGGGAGAATCCGGGTCTTGCTACCCTTCCCGAGCACGCGGACCGAACCCTCCGCCAGGTCCAGATCGGTGACCTTCAGGCCAACCAGTTCGGCCAGCCTCATTCCGGAGGAATAGAAAAGCTCCATAATGGCGCGGTCCCTGAGTGCCAGCGGGCTGTCACCGTCGATCTCCAGGAGCCTGGCTATCTGGTCCACGTCCAGAGTCTTCGGCAGTCGCTTGGGCAGCTTGGGCGAAGGCACGTCGGCCGCGGGATTGGACTCCACCTTCCCTTCCCGCAGCAGAAAACGGAAAAAACCTCTCAGCGCCGACATTCTGCGCTGGATACTCCTCGGCGCCAGACCGCGGCGGTGACACCAGGAAGCAAACGCTCGTATGTGGTAACTGTCGATATCGTCCCAGCCGCGCAGATCTTCTCGTTCGAGAAAGCGGCAGAGCGCTTCGATGTCCCGCTGGTAGTTCCTTTCTGTATTGGGGGACATCCGCCGCTCGTATCGCAGATAGCGGAGATAATCCAGCATCGGTCCCCGGTCCAGATCAGCCACCGTCCTGTCTTTATCCCTTGCGGGCGGACAGCGCCAGGCCCACGAGTTCGCCGATCCGCTCGAGAAAGTCGGTGCTCATGCCGGGATGGAAGCGGTCCGAGTCGCCGCTGCCGATGGCAAGCATGCCGACTTCGGCTTTCCGGCCCAGCGGGATCAGCGCGACGGACCCGATTTCCACGGCATGATCCGGGAACAGGAATTCCAGCTGTGAATCCCTCGCGCGGCCGCAACGCGGTCTGCCGCGCTCCAGAAAAGTCGCGAAGGCCTTGAGTTTCCCGCTCTGGCGCTCGACCCGGCGAAGGAAGCGCGTGTCTTCGGCCTGCACAATATCCGAAGCATTGTGAAAGAGGACGGCCACTGTATCGCTTGCACCGAAGTCCTCGCGGAGCACCTCCTCTACAGCCTCGATGACGGTTGCGGCGTCCCGCGCCTCGATCAGCCTCATTGCCAGCCGATGGACCTTGTCCGAGAGTTCGTGGTTGGATCTGGCGACCGAGATCAGTTCCTTGAGCTGACGGTCCAGCTTCCGGTTCTGCTCCCTCAACACCGACAGCTGGCGTTCTATCAGCGAGATGGCGCCCTCCCCCGATTCGTGGGTCAGCTCCAGTTGCGCGAGGAGTTCGGGGTGGCGGTCGAAAAAATCCGAGCGCTCGATAAGAAACCGCACCACCTCCTCTTCGGAGAGACTGTCCGGCGCGAGTGTGCTGGGCTGTTGACTCGTCATAGGCTGATAATTCCCTCGAAAACCTTTACTGCCGGGCCCGTCATCCAGAGATGATTGCCCGGTCCCTCCCATTCAATCTCCAGCTCGCCGCCGGGCAGCGACACGATCACTTTCCGGTCTGTCTGGCCCCAGTGGCGGGCAACAGCCGCGGCCGCGCTGGCACCCGTCCCGCAGGCGCGGGTTTCGCCACAGCCTCTTTCATATACCCGGAGCCGGATCCTGTCGCGGCCCAGGACTTCCATGAAGCCCACGTTGGTACGCCGCGGAAAAGCGGGATGTGCCTCGAGTTCGGGGCCCAGGGTGTCCACCGGCGCGGAGGCCGTCTCCGCAACGGGGATGACGATGTGAGGATTCCCCATAGATACCGCGCCGAACCGGATTTCCCCGTCTCCAGCAGAGAGTGTATAGGATCGTGCCTGCGGGGATGCCGCAAAGGGCAGGGAGCGCGGATCGAAATCCGGTTCTCCCATGTCCACGGCAACGCGGCCGTCCTCCAGTACTCTTGCGGGGATCAGGCCGGCCGGGCTTTCCAGGACGAGATCGCGGCGACGCTTGGCGCTGGTTTCAAAGAACAGCCGTGCGACACACCGGAGTCCGTTGCCACACTGTTCGGCAGCCTGGCCATCGGCGTTGAATATTCCGAATCCCACGTCGCCCTGGCGGGAAGGGGCGTCCAGTATCAGTAACTGATCGAAGCCGATACCGGTGTGACGATCGGCCATTTCGCGGATATCGGCGGGTCGGGGGTCGAACGTCTGGAACCGCCGATCGATGACCACGAAGTCGTTGCCGAGTCCGTGCATCTTGACGAAACGGACGCCGGCCCGGGCCAGCGAGGCGCCGGGTGCCGCGGTTTCCGCATTCAAGCCGTGTTCCCGGGGGGGCTGGCTGGCGTTCTGTTCGGATTCGCTGTGACTGATGGCAGGTCGGCCTCCGGCGGGTGTCGTGCTTTCAAGATGAACTGCCGGTGATTATAGTGTCGGCGGCAAGTTCCAGACAGAGAACATGAAATATCGGGATCTCCGGGATTTTCTGACGCAACTCGAGGCGCGTGGTGAACTGCGCCGGATCGGGGTGCCCGTCAGTCCCAAACTGGAGATGACGGAAATCTGTGATCGCGTCCTCCGGCGGGGCGGACCTGCCCTTCTTTTCGAGAATCCGCAAGGCCATGACATGCCGGTGCTGGGCAACCTTTTCGGAACGCCGGCCCGCGTGGCACTGGGCATGGGACAGGAATCCGTCGACTCCCTGCGGGAGGTGGGCGAGCTGCTCGCGTTCTTGCGGCAGCCGGAACCTCCGAAGGGGATGCGCGACGCCTGGGACAAGCTGCCGATCTTTCGTCAGATCCTCAACATGGCTCCCCGGGAAATCCGTAACGGCGCCTGTCAGAGCACAGTGATCGAAGGTCCCGACGTGGATCTGGGGCGTCTTCCCGTTCAGACCTGCTGGCCGGGAGACGCGGGTCCGCTGATCACCTGGGGGCTGGTGGTGACCCGGGGACCCCACCGGCCCCGACAGAACCTGGGGATATACAGGCAGCAGGTCATCGGCCGCAACCGTGTCATCATGCGGTGGCTGGCGCACCGGGGCGGCGCTCTGGATTTCAGCGAGTGGCGGAAGGCCCGTCCGGGAGAGCCCTTTCCGCTGGCGGTAGCCCTCGGGGCCGATCCGGCAACCATACTGGCGGCAGTGACACCCATACCGGACAACGTCTCCGAGTATGCCTTTGCGGGCCTGCTGCGAGGCTCCAAGACAGAGCTGTCGCGCTGCCTGGGGAGCGAGCTGGACGTTCCTGCGACGGCAGAGATGGTGCTGGAGGGGCACATCGCGCCGGACGACATGGCTCCTGAGGGGCCCTTCGGTGATCACACCGGGTATTACAACGAAGTGGAATCATTCCCGGTGTTCACCGTCGACCGGATTACGATGCGGGATTCGCCGATTTATCACAGCACCTACACGGGGCGTCCTCCCGACGAGCCCGCCATCCTGGGCGTGGCGCTGAACGAGGTATTCGTGCCCATACTGCAGCGGCAGTATCCGGAAATCGTCGATTTCTATCTGCCGCCGGAAGGTTGCTCGTATCGCATGGCCGTCGTGAGCATCCGAAAGCAGTATCCGGGTCACGCCGCAAGGATCATGATGGGGATATGGTCATTTCTGCGTCAGTTCATGTACACGAAGTTCGTCATCGTCACGGATGACGACGTGAACGTACGCTCATGGGAGGACGTGATCTGGGCGATGACCACGCGCATGGATCCCGCCCGCGATACCCGGATCATCGAGCACACTCCCATCGACTACCTGGACTTTGCCTCCCCGGTGGCCGGTCTCGGATCCAAGATAGGATTCGACGCAACCGGCAAGTGGCCGGGGGAGACAGATCGGGAATGGGGCCGGCCCATCAGCATGGACGAAGCAACCCGGTGCAGAGTGGACGAAATCTGGGCGGACCTCGGCATCGATTGAGGTATCGGGACAACGGGGACGGAGGAGAGACAGGTGCGACATATCATCGTGATGAATGCCAAGGGAGGCTGTGGAAAGAGTACCCTCGCAACCAATCTCGCCAGCTACTACGCGGTTCAGGGACGCGACGTGACTCTCGCTGACTTCGATCCGCAGCGCAGCAGCCTGGACTGGGTTGAAACCCGCCCCGCTGACCGCCCGCCGGTGACAGGACTGGCCGCTTTCGAGGATGGCCTGAGGCATCTTTCGCGATCCACCGAGTACGTGATCATCGACGCACCGGCGCGTTCGCACGGACGGGAACTGACGGAGCTGGTAAAGCGAGCTGAAACCATCATTGTTCCGGTTCTGCCATCCGCTATCGACATGCGGGCCAGCCGCACTTTTATCGACGAGCTCCAGTCCACGGGCAAGGTTCAGCGCAGAAAGGCCAGGATCGCCGTCGTCGCCAATCGCATCAGGGAAAATACCCTTATTTTCGACGAACTCGACGCTTATCTCCGCTCTGTTGGCGTCCCTTATGTGGCAACTTTGCGGGAGGCGCAGAACTACATCCGGGCTTACGCCCGCGGCCTCGGGGTGTTCGAACTGCCGGAGTATCTGGCCTGGCCCGACTGGGAACAGTGGGGGCCGCTGGTGGACTGGCTCGCTAGCAGGGCCTCGGTACCCTAGTTGGCGGCCCTGCGTTCGCCAAGGCTGGCCGCGATCCCTTCGTCAAGATCACGGTACCGAGGAACAAAGCCGAGTTCATGCTCCATGCGAGAGACGTCGACCCGACGTGACTCGGTGAGAAAACTGCGCATGGCGGGCGAAACGTTCCGCAACAGCTCGTCCAGGGGCAGCTGTGGCGGATTCTCCAGGCCCGCAATTCGGGCGACACGAAGGAAGTAGTCACCCATGGAGGCGTGCTCGCCGTCGCCCACGTTGAACACTTCCAGGGCTCCGCGGTAGCGAATAGCGGCCAGGCAGACGGCTGCAAGGTCGTCAACGTGAATCCGGTTGCCGGGCCCGGTGTCGCCCGGCTTCGGTATGGGTTGTCGCTCGGAGATTCTTGCCAGAGGCAGCCGGTCCGGCCCGTAGATACCCGGTACCCTGAGGATCCGGGCGTAGACTCCGTGCCGCGCCGCGTACTGCCGGACGCTGGTCTCGGCGGCCAGCCGTCTGCGGCCCCGGTCTGAAGACGGGGCCGGCTCGGTGTCCTCGGATACCGTGGCGCCTCCGCGATCCCCGTACACGGCTGTCGTACTCAGATACACGATACCTTTCGGCGGGGAGTCGAGGCTGTCCAGCCAGCGCAGGATTCGGGGGTCTGTGTCGCCGGAGGAAGGCGGGGGTACCATGTAGACATGAAATCCACCAGACAGCAGGAGCGGTTCGAAGGAACTGTCCAGATCCACCAGAGAGGTCCTGAAACCCTCTGCCTCGAGGGCTTTGCGGGCGGCTTCGCTGCGGACGATGGCATGTACGTCCTGTTGCGATTCCCGGCACATCTTCGCCAGACGTGAACCCGTGTAGCCGCAGCCTATGATGGTGATTGTTTCGTCTGCCATACCCTGGCTCCCAACAACGAGAAACTGACGCTGATTATCCATGACGCATAAGGTGACGTTGAAGCCGTCGGGACAGGAATTCGAGGTGCGCCCCGAAGAAACGGTCCTCTCCGCCGCCCTTCGCAGTGGTCTGAGCCTGCCGCACAGCTGTCGCGGCGGGAGCTGCCTCTCCTGCCGTGCCCGGATAACCGACGGACGGGTGACCTATCCGCGGGGTTTACCCGCTGCTCTTACCGCGGAGGAGGCGGCGCAGGGCTGGTCCTTGCTTTGTCAGGCCCATGCGGATTCGGACCTGACGATCGAGGCCGCGCCCCGGGAGATCCCCGGGAACATTCGTGTCCGCCGGTTGCCCTGCAGGGTGGATCGTCTGGAAAGACTCTGTGAGGACGTGATGGGGGTTTTTCTCAGGCTCCCCGGTTTCGAGCCCTTCGAGTTTCTGGCCGGTCAATACGTGGACATCCTTCTGGCGGACGGTCGGAGGCGCAGTTTCTCCATGGCCAATCCGCCCCGGGACAGCAATCTGCTGGAATTGCACGTCCGGCGGATTCCCGGCGGTCGTTTCACCAGGTATGTTTTCGACCGGCTGAAGGAGAGGGCGCTGTTGCGAATAGAAGGTCCTCTGGGTCACTTCTATTGGCGGGAAGAGTCGTCCAGGCCGGTAATCATGGTGGCGGGAGGCACCGGTTACGCACCGATCAAGGCTATGTTGCGACACGTATACGCGGATCACAGGTATCGGGATATCCGGTTGTACTGGGGCGTCAGGACTCTGGCAGATCTTTACGATCCCGGGATCGGTGACCAGAGAGACTGGAGCGGATTCCAATTTACTCCCGTGCTTTCCGACGCGCGTGCGGAAGATCATTGGTCGGGCCGAGCGGGGCTGGTCCACCGGGCAGTGCTGGAGGACCACGGGGATCTCTCGGCATTCGACGTTTATGTCGCCGGGCCCCCGGCGATGGTAGAGGCCGCCCGGGTCGACTTCCGGGCCGCCGGCCTGCCGGCCGAACGGCTGTTCTTCGACTCCTTTGACTACGCTTCCGACAGCGAAGACTCTCCCAGGGGCGTCTGACTCAGGTTCGCCGATCGGTATCGGGCGCTTCCAGGGCGGGTAATCGAGCCGCTGCCGTGGCCGTTTCCAGCCCAAGTCTGAACGCCTCTGCAGCGCCGTCCTCTTCTCCCATGGTCTGCAGCAGCTGGCCATACAGCCGGTAGCCCACCGGGTCGGGATGCATGCCGAGACTGGTTTCCAGATAACTCCTGGCCTTTCCCCAGAGCTGGTTCTGGATGCAGAGACGGGCGGCGGTGAGAAGCAGCACAGGATCCTCGCCCCGACGGGTCAGCCAGGCTTCCGCGTGGGAGAGGTGAGCCCGCGGATTGCTGGTCTCCAGCACCCCGTAGGTATCGACCAGGGCCGGGATCCATGCTGTTTTCAGAAACTTCCGGATGGTCTTTTCCAGCTTGTCATGATCGCCGCAGGAGGCCGCCGCCCGGGTATATGCCGTGATGAGGGATGGCCTGGTCCGCAGGGCCTTGGGAAGGGTCTGCCATAACTTTTCAACACGCTGTGAATCCTTTTCGCCCGCGGCGTTGGCGAAGAGCGCCGAAGCGCTGTCTTCCAGCAGGGCAGCCACTTCCTGTGGCTCCAGTGTCTTTGCGCGGCTCAGCTTCGGCAGCAGCGACTCCAGGTCCTGCCACCGCTGCAGCTTGCGGTAAGCTTCAGCCGTCAGTGCCAGACCCCGCCCGTTGCCCGGAGTCTGGGCCTCCAGTCGTGCCAGGGTTCCGAGGGCTTCTTCGTATTTGCCGCGCTCCATCTGGTATTCGGCCTGCGTAACCAGAATGGCCGGCGCGGCGTCGGGTCGCCTCTCCAGGGCCAGCTTCAGCCAGTTATCCCTGCGCTGCTCCGAGCCCAGGGTCTGTGCAGCCTTCGCCGCCGTCAGGTAATTGACCAACGGCGCCCCGCTGTTGCCCGCGCTACGTGCCAGCAGACGCTCGCCTCTGGCCGCGTCGCCTTCCGCGACCGCTATTAGTCCCTTTGTCAGGCGATCCCGGGCCCGATTTTCCCTGTAATGACCGGCGGCCTGGCCCAATTGGCGCGGCGCCTTCCACAGCCGGACGATCATCCGGATGGCGAGGTAGAGCAGCGCCAGGGCCAGGACGAGACCGGGGACAGACATTTCCACGGCGTAGCCGCGCATATTGATCAGAACGTAGCCGCTGTCCTCCAGGAGGAAGTGGGCCAGAAAGGCGCCCAGCAAAAGGGCCAGGAGGATCAGGAGCCCGGTTTTCATGGGTTCTCGACGCTCTGTATCGCTGTGAGCGCCCGCAGTGATCCCGAGACATCGGGCAGTTCAATCTCGATTTTTCGGTCCCCCAGTTCGTCGAGGGCCGAAACGAACGCCTGGACGGACGCATCATCCCGGTTGAAGTATTCCTCCGTCCAGCTCACCGCGGAATCCAGACTGGCCTTGTAGGCCGAGGTCTCGCCGCTCAGCGCCGCGATTCTGGCGGCCTGTAGCTCGAGTTCCAGGCTCCGTCTCAGGAAAAAGGACTCATCGGCGGACAGCATCGGCGCTGTACTTCCCGTTGCCTTGTGGACGCTGAAGATACTCGAGAAGAAGTCTCCGATCCGGGCTTTCAGTCTTGCCCAGCCCCCGACCGGTTCCGCTTCCCCGGTGGCGGCAGGGCCACCCCTTTCCTGGCCGGCCAGAGGCAGCGAGTCGACGCGTTTTGAAAGGCTTCCGAGGCGCAACGCGAGACCCTCCACGTCCGCTTTGGGGACGGCGGTCAGCGCCAGGATATCGTCCGCCAGTTGTTGCCGCAGAGGCTGGAGTCCGGGTCTGTCGATAGTCAGGAGCAGCCTGTCCGCCTCGGCCAGAGCGGCCAGGGCGGCCACGGGGTTTCGAGCAAGCGTGACCTGCTGGTTGGCAACCCGCAGCAAATGTTCCACCTCCGCAAGCCGCCAGTCCGGCGCTTCCGGTTCCGAGACCGGGGCGGCCAGCCGCTCGACCCGCTTTTCGATGTCATTCAGCCGCCCGGAGAGCTGCTGATCCTGGCTGCGAAGCTCGTCGAATTGCGTGCGATCCGAAAGGCGCCCGGCTTCCACGCCGCTGAACTGCTCCTCCAGTTCTCTGGTCTTGCGCTCCAGCTGTCCCAGATTGCCGGATAGATCGGCGCGCAGAGCATCGGCACCTTGCGACTCCATCCTTGTCAGCCAGGCAACGTAAGCGGACGCTCCGACAGCTCCCAGGGCGATCAGGATGGCGATTACGGCCAGAACACGGCCTGTCTTAGGCCTGGACGATTTCGGCGACGGAACCTCGCCCGGTGGCGGGGCGGATTTCGGTGGCGCGTCGCCCTGCGGCGCCCGGTCTTCCTCGTCGGCGGTGGACAGGGAATCAGTAGACGATTCCCGGTGGAGATCCCGGTCCTGGTCCGCCGGCGGCGTTGTCGACCCGGATGTTTCGGTTTCTGTCGGCGGAGAAGGCTCGTCGGGGGGTTTGGGGTCGTTCATTATCTTGTTTCCGGGCGGGCAGCAGAATATCGCGACCGACCGCGCCAGGATGCGATTGCTTCGACCAGTGAACGGTCATCCGGTCCCGGCGCGAGAATTCGCTCGGCTCGGTGCCGCAGTTCCTCCGATCTTTGTACCACACGACGACTGGCCGTCACCAGCGGCGTGGAGCGGAGAAGATCGCCGAATTCGTCGCCGAGATCGTCGTAGAGGGCCTCGAGGAGCTGAACACTTGTCGCCGTATACAGGTTCACGCCCCCCTTTTTCCAGCGAACAAGGAGTTCGGTCCGTTCGGCGTGTGAAGAAACCCGCTTTCGTCGTCGATAGACGTCCACGTAGGTGACCGGACAACCCCGCTGACGCAGCGTATCACCGAGTAGCTCTCGGCCTCCGGCGCCCCGGATAATGAACACCCGACGAATTTTTCCGGATTGCAGTCGCGGATCCGCCAGCAAGGATTCGCTGTCGAAACCCCGGGGCCGGATATCGGGGGTCAGCCCGGATCGTTCGAGCGCGGCATAGGTAGACGGCCCGATAGCGGCAATCGTCGGCCTGTCCGTGTCCGGCAGAAAAGCGCTTCCGTGCAGGACGGCATTTCGGCTGACGAAGATCACCAGATCCCGGGGCTCCGTGGCTCCGAGCAGTTCCCGCGGGCGACCCTCTGGCGGACAGGGTTCGATCTCGATCGCGGGCCAGGGGATGCCTTCACCGCCCCGCTCGCCGATCAATCGGCAGAGAGACCGGCACTGGGCTGCAGGTCGAGTGACCAGAATCTTCAGCCCGCAGAGGTGCTCGGCGCTCATGTTTCCGTTCGCAGCTCCTCCAGAAGCTCTTCGGCCCCTTGTTCCCGCAGGTCAGCGGCCAGTTCCCTGCCAAGTTCGCTGCCGTCGGTGGCGCTGCCGCGGACGCTGGCCTTCAGGATGCGTGATCCGTCGGGAGTCGCCACCATGCCTCGCACGAAGAGCTCCCCGTCGCGATACTCGCCGTACGCCGCAATGGGTGATTCGCAGCTGGCCTGGAGTTCCCGAGCCAGGCTTCTTTCGGCATCGATGCAGCGCCGGGTGCGGGCATGCTCGATATGCTTCAGGGCTTCACCGATCTCCTGATCCTCGCTGCGGCACTCGATTCCGATGACCCCCTGGCCTACCGCAGGCAGGCACTCGTCCATGGTGAGACGACCGGTGATTCGTTCGCCCAGACCAAGGCGCTTCAGTCCCGCGGAAGCCAGGATGATGGCGTCGAAATCACCCTTGTCCAGTTTGCGAAGCCTGGTCTCGACATTGCCACGAACAGGCTCGACCCTGAGGTCGGGCCGGCTGTGGCGAATCTGGGCCTGGCGCCGAAGGCTCGAGGTGCCGATCCGGGCGCCTTCCGGAAGGCTGGCCAGGGAGGCCTCTTTTTTTCGTGCCACGATGGCGTCGCCGGCATCGGCACGCTGCAGCACGGCGCCGATTTTCATTCCCCTGGGGAGGTCCCAGGGCACGTCTTTCATGGAGTGAACGGCAATGTCAGCGCGTCCCTCGAGCATCGCGGTCTCGAGTTCCTTGATGAACAGGCCCTTGCCACCGACCTTCGCGAGGGACTTGTCCAGAATCTCGTCGCCCCGGGTGGTCATCGGGATAATCTCGATCTCGATGCCGGGATGTGCCCGGCGGAGCGTATCGGCCACATACTCTGTCTGCCAGAGTGCCAGGCGGCTCTGCCTGGTGGCGATTCGGATTTCCTTGATCATGGTTTCTGCATTCTCCGACGGAATTCGGTGGCGTGCCGCCTGCTGACAGAGAGCGTTTCGTCGCAGCCTCGCAGGCGTACAACGAGATGGCCGTTATCGTCCCGCTCCACGGTATCCACATGCCGAAGCGCAACCAGAGCGCTCCTGTGGATACGGCAAAAGCCTTCGTCGAACTCATCCGCCAGGTCCTTCAGCGGCTCATCGAGAAGGTCTGTTCCGCGACTGTGTCGCACAGTGACATATTTCTGCTCGGCACGAAAGTAGATCACGTCTTCGATGGGGATGAGCCGCATTCTGTCTCCGAGGCGGGCGCATATATTGGTGCGGACAGACCGGTCTCCGTCGGTTTTCAGTCCTGCCAGCTGGGCCCTGGTCGGACGTGTCGCCCGCCTGAGGGCTTTTTCCAGACGCTCTCTGCGCACCGGCTTGAGAATGTAACCCGTCGCTGCCGCATCGAACGCGTCCAGGGTGTACTGGTCGTAGGCCGTGGTGAAGATAACCGCCGGCGGCTCGGGCATTCCGGCGAGATGACGGGCCGCCTCGACGCCGTCGATCCCCGGCATGCGGACGTCCATGAGCACGATATCGGGCGCCAGTTTCTCGACCATGGTCAGCGCTTGCTGTCCATCGGCGGCCTCGCCGGCCAGTTCAAAACCTTCGAGATCGGCCACCAGGTTCGCGAGACGTTCCCGCGCCGGCGCCTCGTCATCTACCACGAGAACTTTCATCATTCGTTTTCCAGCCGGGGAAACTGCAGCACCACCTCGTAGATGTCATCCTTGGGTCCGTATTCCACCCTGGCCCGATCGCCGTAAGCGATCTGGAACCGTTCGCTGATATTGTCCAGGGCTATACGGTTGCCTTCCCGGTGCCGGGCCGATCCGGAATCAGGCAGCGGGTTGGACACCCGGATTTCCAGCCGCTCATTGTCCAGCACCCGACCCTCGATGAGTACCGTTCCGCCATTCGGCAGCGGTTCGATACCGTGGTAGATGGCGTTCTCCAGCAGGGGCTGCAGGGACAGACCCGGGACTGCCGCGCGCATCGGCAATTTGTCTACCTGCCAGTCCACGGTCAGCCTGTTGCCGAGACGATGCTGCTCGATTCGCTGGTAAAGCCGCGCCACTTCCAGTTCCTCCTTGAGCGGCATCCGGGCCGCGGAATCCCGCAGCGACGCCCGAAACAGATCAGCCAGGTCCTCGATGGCCTCCTCGGCCAGCTCCGGATTGCTACGTGTCAATGCGGCGATGGTATTCAGACTGTTGAACAGGAAATGGGGCCTGATGCGAGCCTGCAGGGCATGAACCCGTGCCGTAGCCTCCATTTCCACGTTCCTTCGCCACTGATGAGAGACATAGAAATAGCGCAGAGCGAGAGCGCTGACGACGAGCGAGATGGCCATGTTGCGCAGAAGAAACTCCGCGTGCCCGGATCCCCGCGCGGCCTGTTCAGGGGAGACGCCGAGGAAAACCCAGTAACGACCCAGCCACCAGCCGGCCTCCGAGATCAGTCCGGTCACGATGACGAGAAGAAGCAGGGCCGTGCCCGTCGCCCGTGTCACTGACCAGCGCGACAAGAGGGGGCGCGTGTAACACAGGACCGCGGCGCCGGACAGCCCGATCCAGAGGAGGAACAGGGACGTGCTGGCCAGTACGCTCCAGAAGGAGGAATCGGCCAGGCTACCGGCTCGACCGAGGGTCAGGACGAGCGCCAGCAACTCGCTGATCAGGACGACGGCAAGCACTACCGCCGGTCTGCAGAAATCCGGAAGGTACTCGGCCCTGTCCGTCTCAGCTCGTCGCCCGGCCCTCTCGAAGGCCACGTATTATTCCTCCTGCTCCGGGAACAATTCTTTCTTCAGGACAAAGAGGGCGGAGATGTCGTGATCCCCGAGACCTCTCGACATCAATCTCTCGTAGTGGATTCTGGTCATTTCCACCAGCGGCAGTCTGGCGCCCTTGTCGCTGGCCATGTCGGCGCAGATCGCCAGGTCTTTCTGGTGTAGGCGAATCTTGAAGCCCAGCGGGTAGCGTCCCTCGACCATGGTCAGGCCCCGGTGACGCAGGAACCAGTTGCCGGCGGCGCCCTCGGACAGGGCAGCGACCAGAGCGTCCACCGGCAGCCCCTGGGAACGTCCGAAGGCCAGTGCTTCCGTGACCGCCTGATTGATACCGGCCACCATGACCTGGTTCGTCGCCTTGGCGGCCTGTCCCAATCCTGCCGGCCCCATATGGACGACGGAACGACCCATGGCCTCCAGCACCGGGCGCGCCTTTTCGAGATCCTCCGCTGCACCTCCGGCCATGATAGAGAGCGTGCCCTGACGCGCCCCCTCCGTTCCGCCGCTGACGGGGCAATCAAGAAACCCGCATCCTTTTTCCGACAGGATGGAAGCCGCCTGCCTGGCCGTCGCCGCGCTGACGGTAGAACAGTCGATAACGATAGTTCCCGGCGAGACGACCGGGGCTATGGCGCCCACAATCTCGAGGACGTCCTCGTCGGCGGAAATGCAAAGCACGATGACGTCACAGAGTTCAGCGAGTTCCTCCGGTGCGGCACATGCGGTGCACCCCGTCTCTCCCGCCAACGCGCGTGCCTTTTCGGCGGACCGGTTCCACACGGCCGTCAGCAGACCGGCACGATGAAGATTTCTCGCCATCGGCAGCCCCATGGCGCCAAGCCCGACGAACCCGGTTTTCAGCATCTCCCGGCCTCTCCTGGCATGTCTTTCCGGACGGGCCGCGGCCATGCGTCCAGAGGAACAATGCAAAAACAGTCTGGTACTCCGGCGACGCGGCAGCATCCATGCTGACCGCGATTGGCAGCGCGGCGGCGTCGCTTAGAGTGATTCGGTTCTTCGGGCATAACGCTAGCAGCGCGCCGGCTGGCGCGCCTGGTCAGCGGGTGCCTGCGACGATCGGCGGTCGCGGGCTCAGTCGCACCACTTTTCTATGTCTGCCTGGGCTTGTTCCCTGGCCGCCGTGAGCTCGTCTTCCGTGAGGTATCGCCGCTCGCCCCCCGGCAGAGTCTCGTAGAGACGGGGAGCTGTGGTGTAGACGTTGAATCGCTCTCTGGCGGCGTTGCACTGGAGATCGCGTGTACGCGCCTCCTCGGCCTTGCGGGTCGCCTCTTCGGCAGCGGACTCGGCCTGCTGTGTGTCGGCGAATTCCTGCTCGCCCTGCTCGTATTCCTCGCGCATGAGCCGTTGCTGGACTTCGCCGGGATCGGTGCTTTGGAAGTACATGCCGGTAGGTCGGGCTCTCGGGTCAATGGGCCGGTCGCTGAAGTGGACCACGCCCTGGTCATCGACCCAGCGATAGACTTCCTTGTCCGCATGCACGGGAGCGCTCAGCGTCATCAACAGGGCGGGCAAGAGCACAAAGAAACTGGAAGATCTCGTTCTCAAAGCATTCTCCTCGGCCGCAGCCTGATCATAGAGCCTTGGAACCGGTCTCACCCGTGCGGATCCTGATGGCTTTTTCCAGGTCGTAAACGAAGATTTTGCCGTCGCCGATCTTCCCCGTCCTGGCGACGTTTGTAATCGACTCCACCACCTGTTCGAGCAGGGAATCATCCACTGCGAGTTCAAGTTTTATCTTTGGCAGGAAATCGACCACATACTCTGCCCCCCGATACAGCTCCGTATGGCCCTTCTGGCGGCCGAAGCCCTTCACCTCGGTAACGGTGACGCCCTGGACGCCGAGATCGGCGATCGCCTCGCGGACGTCGTCCAATTTGAATGGCTTGATGATCGCGCAGACCAATTTCATGCCGGTTCTCCCGGGGGACCTTCAGCCCGGAGTCTACCATCGCCGGACGGAGGTAGGGCAAGTAAAAAAACGGCGGGCATGCGCCCGCCGTAAAGATCCGCACCGCGTCTTTGCGGGATGATCAGACTTCCGTCGTCGTGAATTCCGGATAAGCCTCCATGCCGCATTCGGCCAGGTCCACGCCGTCGTACTCTTCCTCCTCGGTCACCCGTATACCCATGGTGAGCTTGAGGGCAAACCAGACGATGGCAGAGGCGACGAACACCCAGATGAAGATAGTGGCCGCCCCCAGCAGCTGGCCGCCGAAGGACGCACCACCGTCCTCGGTGAGCGGATTGGTGATCGGTACAAGCAGCAGGCCCAGCAGGCCGACCACGCCGTGAACGGAGATGGCACCAACCGGATCGTCGACCCTGAGCTTGTCCAGCGTCACGATTGAGAACACGACCAGTACGCCACCCAGGCCGCCAAACAGGGTTGCCAGCAGCGGCGTCGGCGTGGAGGGCTCGGCGGTGATCGCCACGAGACCTGCCAGGGCGCCGTTCAGGGCCATGGTGAGGTCGGCCTTTCCGAAGACGATCTTGGCGGTGACCAGAGCCGCGATCAGGCCTCCGGCAGCCGCGGCGTTCGTGTTCATAAACACCACGGCGACGGCGTTCGCGCTATCTACAGTGGCGGTAGCGAGAACGGACCCGCCGTTGAAACCGAACCAGCCCAGCCACAGGATGAATGTGCCCAGCGTGGCCAGGGGCAGGTTGGCGCCGGGGATGGCGTTGATTTTGCCTTTGGGCCCGTACTTTCCCTTCCGCGGCCCGAGCAGAAGAACGCCCGCCAGTGCCGCGGCAGCGCCAGCCATGTGAACGATGCCGGAACCGGCGAAATCGGAAAATCCGTTATCGCCCAGGCTGAACATCCCGAAAACGGCTTCTCCGCCCCAGGTCCAGGAGCCTTCCATAGGGTAGATAAAGCCGGTCATGAACACAGCGAAAATCAGAAACGACCACAGCTTCATCCGCTCGGCCACCGCACCGGAAACGATCGACATCGCGGTGGCCACGAATACGACCTGGAAAAAGAAATCCGCCGATGGTGCGTAGGTCGCCGGCTCGTCGGCGCCGGCGACGCCGTCGCCAACGATGCCCTGCAGGAAGAGTGTAAAGTCGCCTCCCCCGTACATGATGCTGTAGCCGCACACCATGTACATGGTGCACGCTATCGCATACAGGGCTACGTTCTTGGCGAGAATTTCAGTGGTGTTCTTAGAGCGGACGAGCCCCGCTTCCAGCATCGCAAAGCCGGCGGCCATCCACATGACGAGTGCGCCGCAGACCAGAAAATAGAAAGTGTCCAGCGCGTAACTGAGTTCAGCAACGGAGTTGCCAAGTTCTGCAATCTGTTCCATCGTTGTTTCCCCCTTCCGCGCTCAGACCGCTTCAGGACCGGTTTCGCCGGTCCTGATTCGTATGACCTGGGTCAGATCGGTGACAAAGATCTTTCCATCGCCGATCTTGCCCGTACGGGCGCTGTTGGTGATGGCCTCGATCGCCTGTTCCACGACTTCATCATCCACGGCCAGTTCAATCTTCACCTTGGGCAGGAAGTCCACGACGTATTCGGCGCCCCGGTAAAGCTCCGTGTGACCCCGCTGACGGCCGAAGCCCTTTACTTCCGTAACCGTTATGCCCTTGACGCCGAGATCAGACAGGGTCTGACGCACGTCGTCGAGCTTGAACGGTTTGATAATGGCGGTAACCAGTTTCATGCTCATTTGCCTCCCTTAAAACAGGCCGGCCGTTCCCGGGGCGGGCGTTCGCCACCCGCGCCGGGACGACCGTGCTGGCCAAGAGCAAGCAGAATGCGTGCCAGACTTGGAAAGGCCACTGATACCGGTGGTTCGAGCCCTGGATCGACAGAGCGGACCGGATCGAACGCACCGGAATGGTGCGCCTCCCGGCCTCCGGGTGCGCCAAATCGGGGCGAGTTGTGGATAATTGGGCTGACGAGAGGGAATTGAACCGTATCCACGTGACATGAAAACTGGAGAATTCGCCGTGGTGGACCCGAAAATCATCGACGATCTGGCGAAACGGCTGGCTGACTCGCTTCCGGACAGCCTGCGGGCCCTGCAGATGGACGTGGATCAGAATTTCAGGGCGGTCCTGCAGGCAGGTATTGCAAAGCTCGATCTGGTGAGTCGGGAGGAGTTCGATGTACAGCAGGGCGTACTGCGTCGAACCCGGGAGCGGCTGGAGGCTCTGGAGACCCGTCTGGCTTCAATGGAGGAGGCCGGAAGCCGGGGCGACCCGGCCGACTGAGAGCGCGACCGGGGGACGCTGTCCGCCATGGAGGGCCTATGGGCTTGGCGACCGTTGCCAGCCGGGCGCATGTTGCTCTGGAGGCGCCCCCTGTATCGGTGGAAGTGGATCTGGCAGGCGGCCTGCCGTCGTTTTCGATCGTCGGGCTGCCGGAAACCACGGTCCGCGAGAGCAAAGACAGGGTTCGCGCCGCTCTCAGGAACTGCGGCTTCGAATTTCCTCCGCGCCGGATCATCGTCAATCTGGCACCGGCTGATTTGCCCAAGAGCGGAGGACGATTCGATCTGCCGATTGCGCTGGGCGTTCTGGCTGCCTCCGGGCAAATGGCGGGAGAGAGTCTGCAGGGTGCGGAATTCGTCGGCGAGCTGTCGCTGGACGGCCGACTTCGACCGGTGGGAGGCAGCCTGAGCGCCGCGGCAGCCGCTGCATCGGAGAACGTCACGCTTTTTCTGCCTGCGGAGAATGGGTGCGAAGCATCCCTGGTAAGCGATGCACGGCTTATAACGGCGCCGCACCTCATAGCGGTCTGGAAGCACGTGACGGGACAGGAGAAACTCAGCCCGTTTGTTCCTGAACGACGAAAGACAGACGGCATAAAGGCGCCGGACCTGGCGGACGTGCGGGGGCAGTCCCTCGCCAGGAGGGCGCTGGAAATTGCGGCAAGCGGCGGACATGACATTCTCATGGCCGGTCCGCCCGGCACAGGCAAATCAATGCTGGCACGACGCCTGCCCGGGCTTCTTCCGCCCATGCGCCGCACGGAGGCCCTGGAAACGGCGCTGGTGGTTTCGGCCAGGGACGGCCGATTCGACGTTGACTCTTGGGGCGCGAGGCCATTCCGGTCTCCGCATCACACGGCGACCGTGACGGCGCTGGTCGGCGGCGGCAACATGCCCCGTCCCGGTGAGGTGTCCATGGCCCATCGGGGCGTGTTGTTTCTGGATGAACTGCCTGAATTTCCCCGCGCGGCCCTGGATGCCCTGAGACAGCCGCTGGAGGACCGGCAGGTCACGATAGTGCGGGCTCGCGGGTGCCTGACCTTTCCCGCGGATTTCCAGCTCGTGGCGGCTATGAATCCGTGCCCATGTGGCTATTCCGGCGATCCGGTGTATGCGTGTATCTGCACTCCGGACGCGATCCGACGGTATCAGGGCCGCGTATCCGGTCCCTTGATGGACCGGTTCGATATGCGGATCCATGTTGTCCGTCCGGGTCCGGCCATTTTATCCGGCTCGGCTGACGAGGAAGACAGCGAGACCGTCGGACGCCGGGTCCGGCGTGCCAGGGCGCGGCAGCAGCACCGGAGGTTTCTCAACGCCCGCATCCCAGCTGATTCGCTGCTGGATATTTGTCGGGCCGACCGCGAGGCGCTGGAATTGCTGCGGACCTCTGTGGAGCGATTCCATCTTTCGGCGCGGGCCTGTCATCGCGTGCTGCGGGTTGCGCGGACCATCGCCGACCTCGCCGAAAAGGCAGAAATCGGAACGGATGATATGTCCGAGGCCCTGGCGATGAGACCGGAGGCGGGAATCGACCCCCGCGCGGCCGGGACAGGAGGTTGACCCGGTGCTGTCCGGGCGTAGCGGACCGCGCAGGTTGACGAAACAGGAACGCGTTAAAAAAAAGGCCGGCGCTGCGGCCGGCCTCCGGATCCAAGTGATCTCAAAAAGCTACTTGCTCTCCTCGACCATGTAATCGACGGCGACCTTGATGGCCTCATCGGACAGATCTGTCCGGCCTCCTTTCGGCGGCATGTAGCCGGCGGAGCCCTGGAAGCCATTGATGGCGTGGTCGTAAAGAGTGTCGTTACCCTGTGCGATTCGGTCTGACCAGGCGGCCGCGTCTCCCAGTTTGGGTGCTCCGGCAACGCCGGCGGTGTGGCAGGCCGCGCAAGCCTGCTGGTAGACATCCTGCCCCGAGGGCGCTTCCGCGACCTGGATCGGCGCGCTCTCTGCCGGTGGTTGTGCGGGAGCTGATGGCGCCAGGTGACTGTTGTCCTGTCCTCTGACCGCCACCTGTCCAATGGGGGCAATCCGCTCGGCGACCTGCGCCTGAACCACCGCGTCGGCCTTCATGTACTCTTCCTGGGTACGCGCCTGTACGACCTGCGCCAGGGCGTAGATGCCCACGGCTACGGCGACCAGGCTGCCCAGCACCACCATAAATACGTCGAAAAACTTGCGGTCCTGTTCGGCACTCACGATGAACTCCTCGTTTGGACAGAGGCATGAATCTGGGACGGAAATTATAGTCGCCGCGGTCCGGGCCGCGCCACTTTTCCATGGCGAGCGTCCATGGACTCCATACGGGCATACGAGTATTATTGCGCCCCTTTTCAGGGCCGCGCCCGTAGCTCAGCTGGATAGAGCGTCGGCCTCCGGAGCCGAAGGTCAGAGGTTCGAATCCTCTCGGGCGCGCCAACAGGAAATCGGTGTATTCCGGTCACATGGTTTACACCTTATTCCGGACACATAGTTAACACTTTGTCCGGGTCGAAGGGATTGGGGCCGGGTTCCACCCGGCC
>Ga0111153_1057_pt1 | contig 28172 bp, 26 predicted proteins | sample DeeMarSeWOR28_12_FD_80255 | JGI IMG/M metagenome (GOLD analysis project Ga0111153, IMG submission 80255) | Gammaproteobacteria bacterium SG8_31 | reverse complement strand
GGCCACGCAGGTGGCCGCTGCCATGGATGCCGCGGCCTTCATGGCCTCAGAAGGTCAGGGTGACCGTGACGGTGTCGGTGTAGTCGTTACCCACACCGGCAGCGGACGCGTTAAGCGCCGTGACACGCCCGTACACGGTGACGCTGTCCACGGTGCCGAACCCGCTCGCGGTACCCAGGGGCACGTTGCTGGAGGCGTCCCAGACCTGGGTCCGGGCTAAGTCCGAGTACAGGGTATAGGCGAGGTTGCCGCCCGTGCCGGTCATCTGCGTATAGGCCAGAGCCGCAGTCGGCTGTGTCCCCGCCGTGCAGCGAAAGGCGAGAGTGGAAGTGGCGTCGTTATTGGCGGACACGTCGATAATGCCGAAGTCCATGTCCGTGGTAGTGGTGTCCACCTCGCACTGGGCCTGGACCTCCGCGGTCACCTGGAAGGTGCCCGTGACGGTGGCCGCCAGGGCGGCGGACGACGTCAGGAGGCAGGTGAGGAGCAGGCCTCCAGCGGAGGGCGCCCGGAGAAATCGCACATGATTCATTTTCGTCTTCCTTTCAGTTTCCATTCGGTAACCCAGCCGTCTCGACCGTCAGACATGCCGTCGAGACCTGTGGCTTTGCGCGCCCGCCTCACGACGGGTTTGCCTTTGTCGTCGAAACCTCCAGGAGGCTCCGAGCCTGGGTGAATTATTTTTTTAACAACACGTTATGTCAACGACTTAAGTTAAAAAGTGAGACCTGGATCAATTTCTCCGCCCGCCTGCTCCATAGCTCCGCGCCAAGGGGGATCGGAGAGATTATGCGCATTAAATCCCTTCCCTGTTCCGCCCGGACCAGTACCGGTGGCTGCCGATCCGGAAGCCTCTGGCCGGGCTGGCGAGTCCCTGCGTTGCGACGGCAGGGGGCCAATCCCGCTGCCGGGCCTTGTTCGCCCCTCCCGGTCCCGACCGCGCCGCAGCGGATCTTGCGGTCTTCGTCTTCCGGTATCATTGGCGACCCGGTTTTTCCCATGGAGCGGCAATTCGCCGTGAAATTCTGCAGTCAGTGCGCCGGCCAGGTTCGGCTAAAGGTGCCCGAGGGCGACACCCTCCCCCGCTACGTGTGCTCGAGCTGCGGCGTCGTGCATTACGAAAATCCGAAGATCGTCGTGGGCTGTGTTCCGGAAGCCGGAGAGCGGGTGCTGCTCTGCCGGCGGGCCATCGAGCCCCGGCGAGGGTACTGGACCGTCCCGGCGGGCTTCATGGAAAACGGCGAGACCCTGGCCCAGGGCGCGGCGCGGGAAACCCTGGAAGAGGCTCTCGCGACCGTGGAAGTGGCCGAATTGTTCGCGGTGGTCGACGTGGTGCACGCCCGGCAGGTCCACATGATGTTCCGGGCCACGCTTGTCGGCGATGCCTACGGCGCCGGTCTCGAGAGCCTGGAAACCGAGATGTTCCTGGAGGAGGAGATCCCCTGGCCGGACATCGCCTTCCCGAGCGTCCGTTTCTCGCTGGAGAAATGGTTCGAGGATCGGCGCACCGGGTATCGGGGCGTGCACTTCACGGTTTTCGACCGCAGGCTCAGGTAGGGCGGGAGCCCGGCTTGTGGCAAAATACGCCCCCGGCCGCCCCGCGGCCGCAGGTACCCATCTCAGATTTCGAGGCCGATATGACCTTCGTCGTCGTTGAAAACTGCATTCGCTGCAAGTACATGGACTGTGTCGAGGTATGCCCCGTGGACTGCTTTCACGAAGGGCCGAACTTCCTGGTCATCGATCCGGAAGAATGTATCGACTGCACCCTGTGCGAACCCGAGTGTCCGGTCGAAGCCATTTTCTCCGAGGAAGACATCCCCGAGGGTCAGGAGCATTTCCTCGAGCTCAACAAGGAGCTGTCGGCCGCCTGGCCGGTCATCACGGAGAAAGGCGATCCTCCTGAGGACGCGGAGGAATGGGACGGGGTTCCCGACAAGCTCCAGTACCTGGAGCGCTAGCCCCTAGCTCGTTTCCAGATACTTCGCCAGCTCGGCGGCCGGCACGTAGCCTGGCAGCAGCTCCCCGTCTTCCATGAGGATGGCCGGCGTTCCCCGAACGCCGATCTTGTTCCCCAGGGCATAATGCTCGGCCACCGGCGTGGAGCATTTTTCGGCTTCCACGTTCTCGCCGTTCTTTGCCCGGGTCAGGGCGGACTGCCGGTCCTCGGAACACCAGACGGCGTCCGCCTTGGCCCAGCTTTCCGAACCCGGTCCGAAGCGCGGATAGAACACGTACCGGACGCGAATGTCGCGGGCGTTGATCTGGTCCATCTCCCGGTGCAGCTTGCGGCAATACGTGCAGTCGATGTCCGTGAAAACGGTGATGGTGTGGGCCGCGTCGTCGGGGCCGAAGACCACCATCTGCTCGTCCGTAAGCTGGCCCATCTCGTCAAGGCGCAGCCCGCTGCGTCGAGCCTCCGTGAGACTCTTGTTGGTCTCCAGGTCCACGATATCGCCCTTGAAGAGATACTTGCGGTCTCCCGTGACGTAAACGATCTGGGACCCGATAGCCACTTCGTAGAGACCTTCGATCGCAGACGGCCGGACGTCTTCAGCGGTCAGCCCCGGCACCAGGCCGGCGATCTCCGCGCGTGGATCGGCCGAGTCTTCCGCCATGAGCAGGGCCGGGACGGAACACAGGGCGATTAGTGAAGTGATTGCCAGTTTACGCATGGAAAGACTCTCTCCCGATGAATGCCCATGGGACAGTCGCCGAGCTCGGTAGTTCAGTGGATGGCGAATTGTAATGGAATTCGCCCGCCGGGGGCATCAGCCTCGCGGATGGTGGCGGGAGTGCAGATCCTTGAGTCGCTGTCGCGCCACGTGAGTGTATATCTGGGTGGTCGATAGATCACTGTGGCCCAGCAGCATCTGAACGACCCGCAGATCGGCGCCGTGGTTGAGCAGATGGGTGGCGAAGGCGTGCCTTAGCGTATGGGGCGAAAGATCCTTCTCGATGTTCGCCTTGGCGGCATACCGCTTGATCAGGTGCCAGAAAGCCTGGCGGGTCATGTGGTCTCCGCGACGGGTCGGGAACAGGTAGTCGGACTGCCTGTCCAGCAGGATCTCCGAGCGAGGCCCGCGAATGAACTGCTCGATCCACTCCAGTGATTCCTCGCCAAGAGGAATCAGACGTTCGCGGTTGCCCTTGCCGATGACCCGCATCACGCCCTGGTTCAGGTTGATCTGGTTGAGCCGCAGATTGACGAGCTCCGTCACCCGCAGTCCGGTGGCATACAGGACCTCCAGCATCGTCCGGTCCCGGTGGCCGAGGCACGCCGACGTATCAGGCGCCTCCAGCAGGGCCTCCACCTGCGATTCGGAAAGGCTCTTGGGCAGAGGCCGGCCGATCTTCGGCATCTCGATCTGGGACGTGGGGTCGTCCTTGCGAACCCCCTGGCGCAGGAGATGGCGAAAGAACCGCCGAAAACTGGAAAGCTGACGGGCGGTTGAACGAGGTCGCGCCCCCGATTCGACCCGCCAGGCGATGTATTCGAGAAGTTCGCGGCGCCGCGCCTGCTCCAGTGTTTTGCCCGACTCGGCAAGCCACTTGGTGAGGGACGTCAGATCGGTTCGATAGGCGGCCAGCGTGTTCCTGGACAGACCCCGTTCCATCCAGACCGTATCGACAAATCGTTCTATGGCCGCCTCGGAGCGCTCGAGGGGTGTCCCGTTGTCGCTGTTCCTGCTGGCGTTCTTGCTGCCCATGGTGCCTCGCAACCTGTCCGGCGCTCTTTCGAGAAAGTAGCGGGCCGCACCCCAACGCCCTGCCCTGGCTTGTCCCGATTCACCGCCGACGTACAATCTGCCGGCCGGTGAAGTCGAAACCTGTGTCCTGGTCCTTTGACCTATGGGCACGGATTATTCCCCGGGGGCCGCGGCAACGACCGTGACTCCCATCACAGATCATGCCGGTAATTAACATAACGTGACCGAGTTCACATAACGAGAGAAAACTGGTCGATCCGATCCCCATGGGCAGCGCCTTGCGTAAAATTGCGAATCTCCTCTGGGGACTGTATGCCTTGTCGGTTTTCGCCGTCGTCTCCCTGACCACCACCCTCATCGTCGCCCTGCTGCCGAACCTGGACCGGCGTCGGCGCACCGCGCGAGCCGGCTCCCGGCTGATCTTTCTCGCCACCGGTATCGACCTGGAGGTCGTCGAGATCGGCAGCCTCCCGCCGGAAGCCTGCGTGGTGGTCGCCAACCACGCCAGCTACCTGGACGGGGTCATTCTGACGGCGGCCCTGCCGCCCTCTTTCAGCTTCGTGATCAAACGGGAGATCACCGCCGTCCCGCTGGCGCATCTGCTGCTCAGACGCCTGGGTTCCGAGTTCGTCGAGCGCTTCGATCGGCACCGGGGTGCCTCGGACGCCCGGCGGATCATGCGCAGAGCCCGGGAAGGGGATGCCCTGGTGTTCTTTCCCGAGGGCACCTTCCAGGCCGAACCGGGCCTGATGCGATTCCGCACGGGGGCTTTCGCCGCCGCCGCCCGTTCCCGACTGCCGGTGGTGCCCGTGGTCATCCTCGGCGCCCGGGAGGTCCTGCCGGCAGAGCGCTGGCTGCCCCGCCGTCAATCCCTGCAGGTCATCATCACGCCGCCCATCGATCTTTCCGGGCACGCCGCCGGACACACCCCCGGTGCCCTGCTTTCCCTTTCACGGGAGCGAATCCTGGAGCACCTGGAAGAGCCGGATCTGTCCCGGTGACGGGCAGAAAAAAACCCGCGCCACGGCGGGTTTTTTTTCGGCAGGAAGGGCCGGCTGTCAGCCCCGGGCCACCGCCATTCTGTCCTCGACGAACTTGATCCAGTCGGCGGCCTGGCGCCGGGTGCTCTCATCGTATTTTCGCGCTTCCCTGAGAGCATCCAGGGCCTGCTGCCAGTCCTCCATCTCATTGGCGGCAATGCCGATGAGCAGGTAGGCGCCGCCGGGTTTCTTCAGGCTGCCCTTTTCGATGGCCTGCCGGGCCGCCTCGATGGTGCCCTGCCAGTCGCTCTTCTCGGCCAGCAGCTGCGCTTTCTGAAGGTAGAGTTCGCCGTCGGGCTTCATGGGAGCCAGCCGGTCTATGGTGGCCACGGCCCTGTCGAATTCCCTGGCCTGCGTCCACGCATTCAGGAGCAGGGTCAGATTCTTCTCGCTGGCCTCGACCCGACCGGCTGCGATCTCCTTCTCGAGTATGGAGCCGGCGACGAAGGGCACTTCCCCAAAGATGTTCATGCGCACCACGTTGAGAATCTTCTTCTCGACCTGGTCCTTGGGCGCCTCGTACATCAGGCCCTTGCGATAAGCCACCATCAGCGCGGCCAGGGAATCGAGATCCTTCTGCTGCTCCTGGAAGGCGCCGGACAGCATCTCCCAGTACTTCAGCTTGTCCGGCCACTTGGCGACCATCGCGGTCAGCAACCTGGACGCGGACGAGAAATCCTTCTGCTCGAAGTAGATGGCCAGTTCCAGGAGATACCAGGATTCCTGCGCGTCATTCCCGGCCTTTTCGATGGCCTTGCGGACGTAGGGAAGCGCCTCGTTATAGCGGTTCAGGCTGGCATAGCTCGAACCCAGGGCGATGTACGCCTGGGGCGGCGGGTCGCACTGGTACTTCAGGTACTCCAGCATCAGCTCCACCGTGCGCTCGTGCTTCTCCTGGCCGGCATAGAGCTGGGCCAGGGAGTACATGAGGCCGAAGTGACCTGCATTGGGCAGGGCGTCGGCCTGCAGGGCCTTTTCGAAGTAGGGAATGGCCTGATCGTACTTGCCCTGGGCCGCGTACACGTAGCCGAAGGTCTGGTTGACCATGGCCAGCTCGTAGTCGTTGAGGTTCCCCGATTCCAGCGCCTTGAGACCCTTCAGGGCGTCGGCATACTGATTCTCGCCGAGCTGTTCGTGGATGGCGGACAGCCTCCGAAAGGTTCGCTCTCCGATCAGGCTGCCCCGCTCCTCGCGCTGGACGCCCTCCGGACCCTCGCACTTCTGCTCATCACGCGTTGTCCAGCTTGAAGTCGATCACCTGCTCCGCCTCGCGACGTACCGCCTGACCGTCCACGATCCGGGGCTTGAATTTCCAGCGGAGAATGGCCCGGATGGCCGCCCGGTTGAACAGGCGCCGGGGCTCGGCCTCCACCACGAGCGGATCGTCAACCGTCCCGTCCTCGAGGATCGTGAAACGCACGCGCACCCATCCCTCGATACCTTTCAGCAGCGCTTCCCGGGGATACTGGGGCTCGATCCTGACAATGGGGATGACATGACGTCGCCTTCGGACGCCGGGTCCCCGGCCTGCCAGGAACCCAGATAGGGGCCGCTGCCGCTGAAGCCCACATCGATGTCCGGCGTCTCGATATCCATGGGCGTCGGCGGTGGTTGCTGCTGCTGGGCCACCTTCAGCTTCGGCGGCGGGGGCGGCTTCTTCGGCGGGGGCGGCTTCTTGGGCACCCGGCGATCCTTGGTCTGGGTGACTTCCTCGGGCTTCACCCGGACGAAATCCACCACCTTGCCGCCCGCGTCACCGGCATTGAAACCGTCTCCGCCGGCCACCAGGCTGTGCATCACGTAAAACAGCAGCAACGCAACGAGGATCCCGAGCGCAATCGATACCGGATACCGCATCAGCCTCCCCCCGTCTGCTCTGCCGCCACGGCGATATTGGCCACGCCGCCGAGCCGGATCTGGTCCATCAGATCGATCAGTACGCCCGTCGCCGACTTCTCGTCAGCGATGATGACCACGCTGCTCTCGGGGCTTTCGTTCTTGGCCTGCTCGACCATCTGTCGAACCTGACCCAGCTCGACCTGTCGCTTGTTCATCCAGATTTCGCCCGCGGAATTGATGGCGATCAGGATGTTGCCGCGCTCCTGCTTGTAGGCGGTGTCCGCTTCCGGCCGATTGGGATCGATCCCCGTCTCCTTGATAAAGGACGTGGTCACGATGAAGAAAATCAGCATGATGAAAACGATATCCAACATCGGGGTGATGTTGATCTCCGTTTCCTCTTGCTGTGCAGCGTGCCTTCTAGCCATCTGTGTCCTCGGGCCTTCGTTCCGCCCGTCTCAGCGGGCCATGGCCGCAAGGGAGACCTTCTCGGCTCCCGCGACCCTCGCCTGGTCGATGACCCGCACCAGCAGGCCGGCGTCGGCGTCCCTGTCGGAGATCACCACCACCGCGGCCTCCGGCTTGGTCGCCAGTTCGCTCTCGATGTTCGCCCGGACTGCGCGAATGTCCACTTCGCGATTCTGCACCGAGATCATACCGGTCTCGTCGATGCGGATGGCGATCACTTCGGACATCTTCTGTTCCTGGACCGGGGCGTTGGACGGCCGGTTGACGTCGATGCCCACTTCCTTGACGAACGAGGTGGTCACGATAAAGAAAATCAGCATGATGAACACGATGTCCAGCATCGGCGTGATGTTGATTTCCGCCTCTTCACCGTGGGTTGCTATCCTGCGTCGCATTCAGTCAGCCTCAGTGGTGAGCGAGAAGATCTTCCGTCTTCTCGACCTCACGGGTGGATTTCTGCTCCAGCCAGGCCGCGAAATACAGCCCCGAAAGCGCCGCCACCAGGCCCGACATGGTCGGGATCGTGGCCTTGGACACCCCCGCCGCCATCAACCGGGCATTGCCGGTGCCGGCGAATGCCATGACGTCGAACACCGAGATCATCCCGGTGACCGTGCCGAGCAGCCCCAGCAGCGGCAGGATGGCCATCAGAGCCTTGATCACCGGCAGGTATCGTCGGCACTCCACGCCGATCTCGGAGACCATCTGCTGGCGAACCTGTCGCGCGTACCAGGAAAACGTGTCCGCCCGGGATGACCAGGCTTCCTGGGTGGCCCGAACCTTGGCGGGCAGAACGAAATAGAAGAACCAAATTCGCTCGATGATGAGCGTCCACATCAGGATCGTCACGAAAAGGATCCCGAACAGGACGTCCCCACCGGCTTCGAAGAAGTCGCGGATGGGGACGAAAAGGGTCTCGTAAAGGAAGATCATCGGCTGGCTTCTGCCTTCCGGGCGATGATGCCGGCCGTCTGTTCTTCCAGGATCTCGATCAGTCCGCGGCTGCGGCCCGCGACCCAGCTATGCAACAGCACCAGCGGGATGGCGACGCACAAACCCAGCACCGTGGTGACCAGAGCCTGGGAGATACCGCCCGCCATCAGCTTGGGATCGCCGGTGCCGAACAGGGTAATGGCCTGGAAAGTGGCGATCATGCCCGTCACCGTGCCCAGCAGTCCCAGCAGGGGCGCTACCGCCGCCAGCACCTTGATTCCGCCCTGCCATTTCTCCAGGTTCGGAGCCTCGCGGAGAATGGCTTCGTCGAGCTTCAGTTCCAGGGTTTCCGTGTCCGTGTCCACGTTGTCGTCATAGACCTTGAGGATCCGGCCCAGCGGGTTCTTCTCGTTGGGGGTCTCCGACTTGAGCTGTTTGCGGATACCGGCGCCGACACCGCTCAGGTAGAGCAGGCGCCACACCGCGATCAGCAGGCCGATGACGCCGAGAACGATAATCACATAGCCGACGACGCCGCCCTGGTCGATTCGCTCCCTGAGGCTCGGCGCCTGGATGAGCAGTCCCAGCAGCGAGCCCCGGCTCGGATCGACGGCGGTACCGACGACCTCCCCCGGGGACGCTTCGAAGAGGGCCTGCGACATGTTACGGAAGCGGTCCTGGGGCTGGCGGGCGAGTTCCTCGATGAAAGCCTGGTTGGGATCCTCGGTGTTGTATTTCAGGAACCGATCGCCGGTGATCAGGTTGTACACCCCGATCCGGACCACCCCGGCGTCTTCGGTGTTGCCGTCGGCGCTCACGATGGTGCTCTGGAAACGGGTCACCTTGCCCGACTCGACCATCTCCTCGAACAACAGTATGCGCAACGCATCCAGGTCCTCGATGGAAGGCAGGCCCTTGATCTCGGCGAGCCGCTTGGCCACATCGCCACGTTCCGGGTACTCAGCGGACACCAGGGATGTCCGGACCACGCCCACCGTGTCCCCTGCTACCTGGCGAACCACTCCGAACAATTCACCGAAATTTCCGACCTGGACCCGAAGGTTTTCCGACAGCTCGGTAAGCTGCTGTTCATTCGCGTTGAACCGGCTGGTCAGGCTGTCGCTTCTCTGCTCTTCCCGGGCCAGTTCCGCCTGCACTTCACTAAGCAGCGCACGCTGATTGTCGCGCTCACGCTGGAAACGCTGCTCGCGCTCCTTGTTTTCCGCGGACATCTCGTTTCGCGCCTTCTTGACCTCGTTCAGCAGCTGATCGAGGGAATCCTGGGCGCCAACGTTGCTGCCCACGAACGCGGCCGCCAAGGCGGCAAGGGTGATGACGTAATGTTTCATTGCGAAGCCTCCGGCGCGCTGATCGGCAGCATCAGCAAGTCAGGCGCGGCCTGCTTGCGCGCGATGCGAAGGCCTTCGGTGATGGCGCTTCGATACTCGTCGGGTAACAGTTCCCACTGCCCCGTGTTCTTGTTCCAGAATCCCGTCTCTTCCTTGTTCGCCGTCTGGTAGGCGAGCAGGATGCGACCGATTCTCAGGTATTCCACCTTGCGGGTTTCGCCGCCCACGGTCAGATCCCCCACGACCGCTTCCATGTCGCGGCCGAAACCGACCTCGATCTGGTAGGCCTCCATGATCTTGCGGTATTTCTCTGAAATGGTGATTTCCGAGTCGTCCATCATCTCCCGGAGACGATCGACCCGGTCCCGACGCTCCAGGAGATTGAACGGCAGGTCCGCCTCGATGAACTTGGCCAGTGACTCGATCATGTCGAACATCAGCGGCACGATGTCCGTCTGAACGACCTGGAAGTCCTCGAGCTGCCGCTCGACGTCGGCTTTCTCTCTTTCCTGGTCGTTCACCAGCGTCTGCAGATGATTGTTGTAAATCTTGACGCGGTCGAGTTTCTGCAGCGCGAGACGGTATTCGCCGATCAGCTCAGACGTCTGGTCCGCCAGCTCGGCGATCCGTTTCTGCGACTTGGCTGAACTGGCGTCGCTGGCCTTCTGCTCGGCCAGACTGGCCTTCAGCGCCCCTTCGGAGGCTGAAGCCGTTGTCAGGCCGAGGGAGAGCATCAGGGCCAGCGCCATCCCGAGCCAGGCGGCCAGGCGCGTTTTATTCTGTGTTTGCATGAGCTTCCCTTCGCTAGAGAGTAATTATTCAGGAGGCTTCCGGAAGCGATTAAAGCTAGCAGAATACCTTTGGAAAAAAAAGCTGAGCCCGCGTCCTGTTGTGCCGCAGGTTCCTCCCGTAACTATTTGTTTTTATTTGCCTTCCCCCCAAAAGACGGCTCCAATCGGCATTCTGCCGGGGCCGTGCCTCACATGTTCCTGCGGTACTGTCCGCCGACCTCGTAGAGGCCGTGCGTGATCTGGCCGAGGGAACAGACTTTAACGGCTTCCATCAATTCAGCAAAGATGTTGCCGTTACGGGTGGCCACCCGCCGGAGTTTTTCCAGGGCCGGACCGGCGGCCTCGGCATGCAGATCCTGATAAGCGCGAATAGCGTCCACCTGGGATCTCTTCTCGTCTTCCGTGGAGCGAATCAGCTCGTTGACCGCCGGCTCTCCATCTCCCGAATCCCCGGACAGGAAGGTGTTCACGCCGACGATGGGCAGACTGCCATCGTGCTTGCGGGATTCGTAGTACAGGCTCTCCTCCTGGATCTTGCCGCGCTGGTACATGGTTTCCATGGCCCCGAGGACGCCCCCGCGATCGGAGATCCGCTCGAACTCGCGGTAAACGGCCTCCTCCACCAGGTCGGTCAGGTAATCCACCAGGAAAGAGCCCTGCCACGGGTTCTGATTCTTGTTCAGGCCAAGCTCGCGGTTGATGATCATCTGGATGGCCACGGCTCGCCGCACCGACTCCTCGGTGGGCGTGGTGATGGCCTCGTCATAGGCGTTGGTATGCAGGCTGTTGCAGTTGTCCAGCAGCGCGTACAGCGCCTGCAGCGTCGTCCGGATGTCGTTGAAATGGATCTCCTGAGCGTGCAGGCTGCGCCCCGAGGTCTGGATGTGATACTTGAGCATCTGGCTTCGGGAGCCGGCCTGGTAGAGCCGTCTCATGGCCCGCGCCCAGATCCGCCGCGCCACCCGTCCGATGACCACGTACTCCGGGTCCATGCCGTTGGAAAAGAAAAAGCTCAGATTCGGCGCGAAATCGTCGATCCGCATGCCGCGACCCAGGTAATACTCCACCAGGGTGAGGCCGTTCGCGAGGGTGAAAGCGAGCTGGCTCACCGGGTTCGCTCCGGCCTCGGCGATGTGGTAGCCGGAAATCGAGACGCTGTAGAAATTCCGCACGCGATGGTCGATGAAATAGTCCTGCACGTCGCCCATCATCCGCAGCGCAAACTCGGTGGAGAAAATGCAGGTGTTCTGCGCCTGATCCTCCTTGAAGATGTCGGCCTGCACCGTGCCGCGGACCTTGGCCAGGGTGTCTTCCCGGATTCGTCCATAGGTCTCCGGATCGGTGATCATGTCGCCGCTGACCCCGAGCAGTCCCAGGCCGCGGCCATCGTGGCCTTCAGGCAGATCACCCCGATAAACGGGGCGGGGCCTGTCACCGAAAAACGCCCGGATCTTCTTCTGCGCCGCGTCCCAGCCGCCGGTCTCGCGAAGATGCCGCTCCACCTGCTGGTCGATGGCCGCGTTCATGAACATGGCCAGGATCATCGGGGCCGGGCCGTTGATGGTCATGGAAACGGAGGTGGTCGGGCAGCAAAGATCGAAGCCCGAGTAAAGCCTTTTCATGTCGTCCAGGCTGGCGATGGACACCCCCGAATTTCCGATCCGGCCATAGATGTCCGGCCGGCTGTCGGGATCCTCCCCGTACAGGGTCACGGAATCGAAAGCCGTGGACAGACGGGTGGCCGGGTGCCCGGCCGAAAGATAATGAAACCGCCGGTTGGTCCGCTCTGCCGTGCCTTCGCCGGCAAACATCCGGATCGGATCCTCCTGCTCCCGCCGGTAGGGATACACCCCGGCAGTGTAGGGATAGCTCCCGGGCAGATTCTCCTTCAGCAGGAAGCGCAGCAGTTCACCCCAGTCCCGGTATTCCGGGGCGGCGATCTTGGGAATCTCCAGGTGGCTCAGGGAAGCGGTGAAATTTTCCCCGGAGACTTCGCGGCCCCTGACCGAGTAGGCGTAGGCGGGTTCCTGAACCGCTCTCCGGCGTTCGGGCCAGGCCTTCAGCAGGGCGATACATTCCTCGCCGAGTTCCTCCAGGCACTCGTTGTATTTCCTGCGCAGGGCCCCGAGGCTGTCGTCCCCGGTTTCCAGCCCCTCTTCCGGGTACGGCTCGAGCAGACGCGGATCGTCGCCGATCTCCTGCAGCGCCCGGTAACAGGCGTAGGCCCGCGAGGCGATCCCGGATTGTTCATCCGCCTGCCGGTTGGCGTTCCGTCCGTCCTCGGCAATCTCCGCCAGATAGCGAACGCGCTGCGGCGGAATCAGGGCCCGATCCCCGTCAGACGGCTCGGGCAGCTCGCTACCGGGCAACCAGACCTCCGCGAGTTCGGGCATTCGGGATCCGATGGCCGCGCAGATGGCCCGGAACAGCCGGTTGACGCCGGGATCGTTGAAGCGACTGGCGATAGTCGGGAAAACCGGCACCTGCTCGTCCGGCGTGCTGAACCGCTGCCGGTTGCGCTTCCACTGTTTGCGCACGTCGCGCAGCGCGTCTTCCGCACCCCGTTTCTCGAACTTGTTGAGCGCCACCAGATCGGCGAAATCCAGCATGTCGATTTTCTCGAGCTGGCTGGCCGCACCGTAATCGCTGGTCATCACGTAGATCGCCAGATCCACCAGGTCGACGATCTCCGTGTCGCTCTGACCGATGCCTGCCGTTTCGACAATGATCATGTCGAAGCCCGCGCTCTTGAGAAAGGCGATGCTGTCCTGCAGGACGGCGCTGGTGGCCAGGTGTTGCCGGCGGGTAGCCATGGAACGCATGAACACGCGCTCGTCGGAGAGGCTGTTCATGCGAATTCGGTCGCCCAGCAGCGCCCCGCCGGTCCGGCGCCGGGTCGGGTCCACGGCCAGCACGGCAATCCTGCGATCCGGAAAACTCCGCAGCAGACGGTTCAGGAGTTCGTCGGTCAGGCTGCTCTTCCCTGCCCCGCCCGTGCCGGTGATGCCGATGACGGGCACGCGCCTGTCGAGTTCCGCCCACTTCCTGCGCAGCGGCTCGATCCTCTCGGGCCGGTCGATCGAATCCTCCAGGAGCGTCAGCGTTCGCCCGATCCGGCCGTGATCGCCCGCCTCGACAGGGGCCGGATCGAACTCCGGCCGGGGCCACGCGCGGACCCTGCGGAACACGTCCTCGGTCATCCCCTGGAGACCCAGGGCAAGTCCCTCGCTGGCGTCGTAGATCTTCTCGACGCCGTGATCCTCCAGGGCCGCGATTTCGTCTGGCGCAATGGTGCCGCCGCCGCCCACGATGACTCTTACATGCTCCGCCCCGGCTTCCCGCAGCATGTCCACCATGTAGCGGAAGTATTCGTTGTGCCCGCCCTGATACGAGCTGCAGGCGATGGCGTCCGCGTCCTCCTGCAGGGCCGCTCGCACAATGTCGGCGACCGCGCGGTTGTGCCCCAGGTGAATGACCTCCGCGCCATTGGACTGGAGAAGGCGCCGCACGATATTGATCGCGGCGTCATGACCGTCGAACAGGGAGGCGGCGGTAACGAACCTCAGGGGCGATTCACTGCGGTCCCTGCCCGGCAAAGTGGCATCGTGTGCGGCGGTATTCATGCGAATGATCTCACGTGCCCGCGGGGCCAGAACAGTTGCGCATTATAACGTCACTGGTGATCGCTCAGGACCGGTTGTCTTGCTGCATCGCAACGATCACGGGCGTCATGCAAGATCAACGCGTCCCGACTATAATCTCGGCCGCCGTCGGAGGCGAAGGCCGGCACGCGTGGCCGGAATTCTGCGGGCCGGGCAGAAAAGACCGGGCCCGCTTGCCCGCCCGATCCCGAACAACGACACCAGACCGCCCGACCGGGGAGATGTCGCTCCTATCCGCGACCGCTCGTCCTGACCACCACCCGGCCGCCGCGCACACGGATGCAACGGAGGATTTATATGGAGCTGTTCGAAACCATGCACAACAAGGGGCATGAACAGGTCGTTTTTTTCAATCACGACGGTACGGGGCTCAAGGCCATCGTCGCGATACATGACACCACGCTGGGCCCCGCCCTGGGCGGATTACGGATGTGGCCCTACCAGAATGAAGAGGAGGCTCTCAGAGACGTTCTTCGGCTGTCCCGCGGCATGACCTACAAGGCGGCCGTCTCGGGTCTCAACCTGGGCGGAGGCAAGGCGGTACTGATCGGCGATCCGGAGAAGGACAAGAGCGAGGAACTTTTCCGCGCGTTCGGGCGGTTCATAGGCTCCCTGGGGGGGCGTTACATCACGGCCGAAGACGTGGGCACCCACGTGGATGACATGGATTACATCTACCAGGAGACCGATCGGGTGGTCGGAGTCCACCGGGTCCACGGCGGCAGCGGCGATCCTTCGCCGTTCACGGCTTACGGAACCCTGCAGGGCATCAAGGCCTGTCTGCTGCGCAAGTTCGGTCATGACGATCCCGGCCGCGAAAGCTTCGCCGTGCAGGGAGTCGGCAGCGTGGGCTATTACCTGACCAAGTACCTCCGCGAAGCCGGCGCCAAGGTGATGGTCTGCGATATCAACGAGAACCGTGTCGAGCGCGCCGTGGACGAACTCGGCGCCGAGGCGGTACCCATGGACCAGATCTACGATACCGATGCTCGCGTTTTCGCTCCCTGCGCGCTCGGTGGTGTCATCAATGAAGACACGGTACCCAGGCTCAAGTGCGATATCGTGGCGGGCAGCGCCAACAACCAGCTGGAATCCGAGGAGTGGGGTACCGCCCTCGAGGAGCGCGGCATCCTGTACGCGCCCGATTACGCGATTAATGCCGGTGGTCTGATGAACGTGGCCATCGAGCTCCAGGGCTATGACCGTGACCGCGCCTATCGGACGGTGAGCACCATCTACTCGGTTATCGGCACGATTTTCAGCATTGCGGAACGAGACGGTATCCCCAGCTGGAAGGCGGCGGATAGACTGGCGGAGGAGCGGATCAACGCCATCGCCAAGGTTCGTCGCTTCTACTCCCAGCGGTTCAAGGATCGCCTCTCCGGGCGCCGTCCCCACACGACCGCCACCAACAGCTGATGACCGCGACGGCGTCAGCCGTTCGGTCGTCACTGACAACCCACTCACCAGCGAAGGAGTCGCCGTGAGCGTCTTCAATACGTCCATCAACGAAGATCTGGACATGCTCCGCGATGCGGTCCGGCGATTTGCGGAAGCCGAGATTGCGCCGCGGGCAGCAGAGATCGACGAGTCCAATGAATTTCCCCAGGACCTGTGGCCCAAGCTCGGCGAAATGGGGCTGCTGGGCATCACTGTGCCGGAGGAGTACGGCGGATCGGGCCTGGGCTACCTGGCCCACGTGGTCGCCATGGAGGAGATCTCCCGGGCATCCGCCTCCATCGGGCTTTCCTACGGGGCTCACAGCAATCTCTGCGTCAACAACGTGTACCTGAACGGGACCGAGGAGCAGCGGCAACGTTTTCTGCCACGGCTTTGCAGCGGCGAGTGGGTCGGGGCGCTGGCCATGTCGGAAGCGGGCGCGGGATCCGATGTGGTCGGCTCCATGACTTGCCGCGCTCGAAAAGACGGCGGTGACTGGGTCGCAAACGGCTCCAAGATGTGGATCACCAACGGTCCGGAAGCCAGTGTCGTTCTGACCTACATGCGAACCGCCCCGCAGGAGGCAGGCTCCCGCTGCATGACGGCCTTTCTGGTGGAAAAGGGCATGGCGGGCTACAGCACCGCCCAGAAACTGGACAAGCTCGGCATGAGGGGTTCCAACACCTGTGAGCTGGTCTTCGAGGATTGCCGTATCCCCGAGACCAACGTACTGGGAGAGATCGACCGGGGCGTGTACATCCTCATGCGGGGCCTGGACACCGAAAGGCTCGTCCTGTCGGCGGGGCCCGTCGGAATCATGCAGGCCTGCATGGACGTGGTGCTCCCCTACGTCCGCGAGCGGCACCAGTTCAGCAAGCCGATCGGCAGTTTCGGCATCATGCAGGCCAAGCTGGCCGACATGTACACCGCCCTGCAGTCGGCGCGGGCTTTTGTCTACCGGGTCGCCGATCAGTTCGACCAGGGCCGGGCCACCCGGCAGGATGCGGCCTCCTGCCTGCTGCTGGCTTCCCAGTCGGCCGTCCAGGTCGCTCTCGAGGCTATCCAGAGCCTGGGGGGCAACGGCTACATCAACGAGTACGAAACGGGGCGTTTGCTCAGGGACGCCAAGCTCTACGAGATCGGAGCCGGCACCAGTGAAATCCGCCGCATGCTCATCGGCCGCGAACTGGTGGAGGCAAGGGAGCCCGCGGGCGCCTAAACTCTTCCTCGAGGAGGAACACGACCATGACAGACGAAATTGTCATCGCTGCAGCGAGACGTACCCCGATCGGCGCCTTCCAGGGCGCCCTGGCGCCGGTGAGCGCTCCGGACCTGGGGGCGACGGCAGCCGCCGCCGCCATCGAGGATTGCGGAGTCAAGCCGGAAGATATTTCCGAGGTGATTTTCGGCTGCGTGCTGCCCGCCGGGCTCGGCCAGGCGCCCGCCCGGCAGGCCGCCCTGGCCGCCGGGCTGCCCTCGTCCGTCGGCTGCACCACCATCAACAAGGTCTGCGGCTCCGGCATGAAGGCCGTCATGCTCGCCCACGACCTGATCAGGGCGGGATCCGCGGATATCGTGCTCGCCGGGGGCATGGAATCCATGTCCAATGCCCCGTATCTGCTGCCGAAGGCCCGCCAGGGCCTGCGCATGGGGCACCAGGAAATCCTCGACCACATGTTTCTGGACGGTCTGCAGAATCCCTACGACAACAACATGATGGGGCACTTCGCCGAACAGACCGTGGACCGCTACCAGTTCACCCGGGAAGACCAGGATGCCTTTGCCACCGCCTCGGTCCGGCGCGCCCTGGAGGCCACCCAGAAGGGGTTGTTCGACGACGAGATCGTGCCGGTCCTGGTACGCACCAGGCGGAACGAGACCCGCGTGGACAAGGACGAGGAACCCTTCCGCTGCGAGCTGGACAAGATCCCGGAGATGCGCCCGGCTTTCCGCCGGGACGGCGGGACGGTCACCGCGGCGAGTTCGTCCTCCATCTCAGACGGGGCGGCCGCCCTGGTCATCACGAGTGCCGCCACCGCCGAGGAAAAGGGTCTCGACCCGATAGCCCGGATCGTCGCCCACAGCGGTTTTGCCCATGCGCCGGAATGGTTCACGACGGCCCCGGTGTTCGCTATCGAGGCGCTGCAGAACAAGCTCGGCTGGACCCCGGACGACGTGGACCTGTACGAGATCAACGAGGCATTTGCCGTCGTGGCCATGGCCGCCATCAGGGATCTGGAACTGGATCACTCGAAGGTCAACGTCAACGGCGGCGCCTGCGCCCTCGGACACCCGATCGGCGCTACCGGCGCCCGGCTTCTGGTCACTCTGGTCCACGGGCTCCGTAACCGCGGCCAGGAACGAGGCATCGCGTCCCTTTGCATCGGCGGCGGCGAAGCCACGGCCGTCGCGGTGGAAATGCTCTGACGACGCCTGAAATGCCCCGGCTGAGCTCCAAGATCGACGTTCGAAGCGAGGACTTCGAAGCCAATGCCGCGCATACGCGGCAACTTGTGGAGGACCTGCGTCGAAAGCTGGACCGCGCCGCCGAAGGGGGCAGCGACAAGGCGCGGGCCAAGCATGTGGAGCGCGGCAAGCTGCTCCCGCGGGACCGGATCGAGGCTCTGCTGGATCCGGGCAGCCCGTTCCTGGAATTGTCGCCCCTCGCGGCCGACGGGATGTACGACGGCGCCGCACCCTGCGCCGGGCTCATCACCGGTATCGGCCGGGTCGAGGGCGTCGAGGTGATGCTGGTGGTCAACGACGCCACCGTCAAGGGCGGAACCTACTTCCCCATGACGGTAAAAAAGCATCTCCGGGCCCAGGAGATCGCGCTGGAAAATCACCTTCCCTGCGTTTACCTGGTGGACTCCGGCGGGGCTTACCTTCCCATGCAGGACGAGGTGTTTCCCGATCGGGATCATTTCGGCCGAATTTTCTTCAACCAGGCACGGCTGTCTGCCGCCGGCGTGCCGCAAGTCGCGGTCGTCATGGGCTCGTGCACGGCCGGGGGCGCCTACGTCCCGGCCATGTGTGACGAAGCCGTGATCGTGCGGGAACAGGGAACCATCTTTCTCGGCGGCCCTCCCCTGGTCAAGGCGGCGACCGGTGAAGTCGTGGATGCGGAATCCCTGGGAGGGGGAGACGTGCACAGCCGGATCTCCGGCGTTACCGACCACCTCGCCAGCGATGACGTTCACGCCCTGTCGCTGGCGCGGGACATCGTGGCTGCGCTCAACCACCGCAAAGCGGCTTCCGTCGACACCCGGGAACCGCGGGAGCCGGAATACGATTCCGCCGAGATCTACGGAATCCTGCCCAGGGACATTCGCTTCCCCTACGAGGTGCGGGAAATCATCGCCCGGCTCGTGGACGGCTCGGAACTGACGGAGTTCAAGCCCCTTTACGGCAAGACCCTGGTCTGCGGGTTTGCCCGCCTGCACGGATATCCTGTCGGCATTGTCGCCAACAACGGCATCCTGTTCTCTGAATCGGCGCTGAAGGGCGCGCATTTCATCCAGCTCTGCAACCGGCGCCGCGTGCCCCTCGTGTTCCTCCAGAACATCACCGGGTTCATGGTGGGAAAGAAATACGAGAACGCGGGCATCGCCAAGGACGGGGCGAAAATGGTCAACGCCGTAGCCACCTGCACGGTGCCAAAATTCACGGTCATCATCGGAGGGTCTTTCGGTGCCGGCAATTACGCCATGTGCGGCCGCGCCTACGGAGCGCGGATGCTGTGGTCCTGGCCCAACGCCCGAATCTCCGTGATGGGCGGAGAACAGGCCGCTTCAGTCCTCTCCACCGTGCGGGCGGACAGCCTGGCCGCCCGGGGCCGGGAGTGGGCGGCCGATGAGCGGGAGGCCTTCGAGGAGCAGATCCGCGGGCAATACGAGACCCAGGGTCACCCCTATTACGCCTCCGCCCGCCTCTGGGACGACGGCGTCATCGATCCGGCGGACACCCGGCGGATCCTGGGCCTGGCCATCTCGGCCTGTCTCAATGCCCCGCTCGCGCCGGAGGGGCCCTACGGGATCTTCAGGATGTAGAGGGTCCACGGACCCGGGAACGGATAAAGCCATGTCCGAAACAGCATTACTCGATGTCGATCAGCGGGGTGTCGCCACCCTGACCCTGAACCGTCCGGATGTCCGCAACGCCTTCGACAACGACCTGATCGCGAAAATCACCGGGCTGCTGGTCGAATTGCAGGCCCGGACCGATGTGCGCGTGGTCATTCTCACCGGTGCGGGCACCTCGTTTTCCAGCGGCGCCGACATCAACTGGATGAGGGCCATGGCGGATTTCAGCGAGGAGCAGAACTACGAGGATGCGTTGCAGCTCGCCGAACTCATGGCGACCCTGAACCATCTGACCAAACCGACCATCGGCCGCATCAACGGACATGTTTTCGGCGGCGGTGTGGGACTGGTTTGCTGCTGCGATATCGCCATCGCCGCCAGCGAGGCGCTTTTTTGCCTCAGCGAAGTCCGTCTGGGCCTGGTCCCCGCGGTCATATCACCGTACGTCATCGATGCCGTCGGCCCGCGCAATGCCAGGAGATTCTTCCTCAGCGCAGAGCCCATGTCGGCCAGGAAAGCGCGTCGCGTGGGGCTCGTGCACGAGGTGGCCAAGACCGGCAAACTGGACGTGGCGGTGGAGGACCAGGTCACGATGCTCCTGAAAGGCGGGCCGTCGGCGCTCCGCGAGAGCAAGGAACTGGTGCATACAGTCAGCGGTCACTCTTTTACCGCCGATCTGGCGCTCAAGAAACGGACGGCGGAGATCATTGCCCAGATGCGCGTTTCCGACGAGGGTCAGGAGGGGCTGAAGGCGTTTCTGCAGAAACGCTCGCCCCGATGGTGCGAAAAGCCCTGATGTTCAGTCGCGTCCTGATATCAAATCGCGGCGAGATCGCCTGCCGCATCATCAGGACCTGTCGTCGTCTTGGCATTCAGACCGTGGCCGTGTTCTCGGCTGCCGACAAGGAGGCGATGCACGTCAGAGAAGCGGACGAAGCGATTTTCATCGGTCCGCCGGAGGCGAGAGACTCCTACCTGCGCATCGACAAGATCGTCGATGCCGCCGGTCGAGCCGGCGTCGACGCCATCCATCCGGGTTACGGTTTTCTGGCGGAGAATCCCCTCTTCCCCGGCGCCTGTTCCGCCGCCGGGATCGTCTTCGTCGGGCCCACCGCAGACACCATCAGGGCCATGGGGTCCAAGCGCAAAGCCAGGCTGATGATGGCCCGCGCCGGGCTGCCGATCGTTCCCGGTTACGAGGGCGACGCGCAGGACGACGAGGCCCTGCTTGCGGAAGCCCGCAAGATCGGTTTCCCCGTGATTCTCAAGCCTTCCGCCGGCGGCGGCGGCAAGGGAATGCGGATTCTTCGCGGCGAAGACGACTGGGGCAGGAGCCTGGCCAGCGCCCGGCGGGAAGCCCGGGCCGCGTTTGGCGACGACCACATGATTCTGGAGCGCTTCCTGGAGAAGCCAAGGCACGTGGAAGTGCAGGTCATCGCCGACCGCCACGGCAAGATTCTTCACCTTTTCGAGCGGGAATGCTCGATCCAGCGGAGACACCAGAAGATCATCGAAGAGGCGCCGGCGCCGGTGATCGATAACGAGCTGAGAGACCGGATCACGGCGGCAGCGGTCAAGGCGGCGGGCGCCGTGGATTACCTGAACGCCGGCACGGTCGAGTTCCTGGTGGACGGGAATGGTGACTTCTTTTTCATGGAGATGAACACGCGTCTGCAGGTCGAGCATCCGGTGACCGAGGCCATTACCGGCGTCGATCTGGTGGAGTGGCAGCTTCGGGTCGCCGCCGGCGAACCGCTGCCGGCGGAACAGGACGAGCTGGCCGCTCATGGCCACGCCATCGAGAGCCGAATCTACGCGGAGAACCCGTTCAACAATTTTCTTCCGTCCACCGGGCGGGTCGGCCGCTTCGTGCACCCGGTGGGCGCCCTGGATCTGCGGGTCGACACCGGCATCGAGGACGGCGACCCGGTGGAGATTTACTACGACCCGATGATCGCCAAGCTGACCGTCTGGGGCGAGGATCGCGCCACTGCGGTGGATCGCCTGCGGCGCGTGCTCGCCCGGACCATGGTCACCGGACCGACGACCAATCTTCCCTTGCTGCGGCGGGTCGCCGGGCACCCTGACTTCATGAGCGCGGACATGGATACCGGGTACCTGGACCGCCACCTGGGAGAGATCCTCTGCGAGGACGACGAAGCCTACGACCTTGCGCTGGTCGCCGCCGCGTGCGCCGTCCAGCTCGATCAATCCGCCATGCCGGCCAGCAACGCCGATCCCTTCTCCCCCTGGGATCGTGCTGACGGCTGGCGCCCCGGCCGCCGCGGGGTGACCATGCGTTTCGAAGACCCCTGCGGCAGTACGCGGGAGATCCGCCTGGCGGGATGGGGCGGCGAATTTGACGCCGAGCTGGACGGGCGCGTCATGACCGTCAGCGCCTCGCGGCTGGATCCCGATTATCTGGAACTTCGTATCGATGGTGACGAATACCAGGCGACTGTGCTGACTGACGGTCGGGAGTGCTTTGTCGGCCTGGATTTCGGAGGCTTCGAGCTGCGCCGGGTGCCCCTCTACGCACCGCGGGTCGAGGGCGGCGAGGAGGATCTTCACCCGGTAGCGCCCATGCCCGGACGGATCGTCGCCATCCACGTAGCCCAGGGAGATTCGGTGACCGCCGGTGACGCCCTGCTGGTCATGGAAGGCATGAAGATGGAATACACCCTCAAGGCCCCGGCAAGCGGTGTGATCTCCAGGCTCTATTTCCGCGAGGGCGATATGGTGTCGGCAGACACGACGCTGGTGGACATCGACACCGGGAGCGCCCCAGAGTGACGGAGCAGTTACCCGGCCGCGTCAAGGTCGTCGAGGTGGGGCCGAGGGACGGCCTCCAGAACGAGCAGCAGCAGGTTCCCACCGAGACCAAGATCGAGCTCGTGCTTCGCCTGGCCGATGCCGGACTGCCGGTGGTGGAAGCCACCAGTTTCGTGAGCCCTCGCTGGATTCCGCAGCTTGCTGACGCCGAGCAGGTAATGGCCGGGATCGGAAAACGGCCGGACACAGTATTTCCCGTCCTGGTCCCCAACATTAAGGGCCTGGAACGGGCGGTGCTGGCGGGAGCCGGCGAGATTGCCGTTTTCACGGCCGCTTCCGAAGAATTCAACAGAAAAAACATCAACGCCGGCATACAGGAGTCCATGGTCAGGATTCGCGGCATTGCCGAGCAGGCCGGCGCCAGCGGGCTGCGGGTCAGGGGCTACGTGTCCTGCGTGCTGGGCTGTCCCTATCAGGGCCAGGTGGCGACGGAAACCGTCGTCGACATTGCCCGGCAGCTGGTGGACGCCGGCTGCTACGAGGTCTCGCTGGGAGATACCATCGGCAGCGGAACGCCGGTGGCCGCCCGAAACCTGGTGCAGTCGGTGGCGGAGGCCATCGGCCTGGACAGGATCGCGGTGCATTTCCACGACACCCGGGGCCAGGCGCTGGCCAACGTCTTCGCGTGCCTGGAGGCGGGCGTCTCGACGGTGGACGCCTCCGTGGCCGGACTGGGCGGGTGTCCCTACGCCCGCGGGGCGACCGGCAACCTGGCGACGGAAGACCTGGTCTATATGCTCCACGGAATGGGCATCGCCACCGGTGTCGATCTGGATGCGTTGGTGGCTGCCGGGCTTTTCATCAGCGATGCGCTCGGGCGACCGCCAGCCAGCCGCATCGGCGCCATCGCGGAGCGCGAACGCGCCGCGACGACATAATCGAACGGCCCCGGCAGGGCTTTCATTGTTCACTGGGAGAAACTCATGGATATCAGCAAGGCAATTGCCATCGTTTCCGGTGGTGCATCGGGACTCGGCAATGCGGTAGCCCGCCGGGTGGTGGAAGAGGGAGGCAAGGTGGCCATCCTGGACGTCAACGAAGATCAGGGAATCGCGGCGGCAGAGGCACTGGGTTCGAGCGCTTTGTTCATCCAGACCGACGTCAGCAGCGAAGACGAGGTCAACGCGGCGGTCAGCCGCGCCAGCGACGCCTTCGGCACGGTCACTTTCTGCGTCAACTGCGCAGGAATACTCGGCGCGGGACGTGTGCTGGGTCGCGACGGCCCGATGCCGGGAAAATTTTTCTCTCGGGTGATCGAAGTGAATCTGATCGGAACATTCCTGCTCTGCAAGGCTGCGGCCAACCAGATGCAGCACAACGAGCCAACCGAGGACGGCGAGCGCGGCGTTATCGTCAACACCGCTTCCGTCGCGGCCTTCGAGGGCCAGGTAGGCCAGTCGGCCTATTCCGCGTCCAAGGCGGGCGTAGCCGGAATGGGGCTGCCGCTGGCCCGTGAGTTCTCCCGTATCGGGGTCCGGGTGAATACGGTGGCGCCGGGGATATTCCTGACGCCGATGATGGAGAGCATGCCCGAGCATATTCAGGAGTCCCTGGCCGCCCAGGTTCCCTTCCCGCCCAGACTGGGCAGGCCGGAGGAATTTGCCGATCTGGTTGTTTACCTCTACGGCAACGTGATGCTCAATGCCGAAACCATCCGACAGGACGGCGCCATCCGCATGCAGCCGAAATGACGGAGCAGACGACAGGAGCTCGAAGATGATGAATCGATGGCTGGTACCGGCCCTCGCCGGCGCCATTCTGACCGCCGGCTGTGCCTCGACGGGGGATCGCCAACCGCAGTCTCCGCCACTGGCTTCGGACCAAGCTTCCGTCGCGCCCTACACGGTGCCGGTGGTCTACGACACGTTGGATAACGGTCTGAAAGTGGTGGTGTCTCCCGACTCGACGGCGCCGGTCGTCACCGTCGCGGTGTACTACAACGTGGGGCTCCGCACGGAACCCAAAGGCCTGACCGGCTTCGCGCACCTGTTCGAGCACATGATGTTCCAGGGATCGGCCAACCTTCCCAAGGGCGCCTTCGATCAGCTGATCCAGGGGAACGGCGGCATCATTCAGGGCCAGACCAAGCCGGATGTCACGCTCTATTACGAAGTGGTCCCCGCCCATATGCTGGAGCCGGTTCTGTGGGCCGAAGCGGACCGGATGGGCCGGCTGGCAGTGACGGCCGAGAACCTGGACAACCAGCGGGATGTGGTCAAGAACGAGTACCGGGTCAAGATCGAGAACCAGCCCTATTCCCGGTTTCTCTCAGTGGAGCTGAGCGCCAGCGCCTTCGAGAACTGGCACAACGGACACAATTTCTGGGGCGAGATGGAAGATCTGGATGCCGCCACCGTGGAGTCGGCGGAGGATTTCTACCGGACTTACTACGCGCCCAACAACGCGGTCGTGGTGGTCGTGGGAGACGTGGACCCGGAGACCACCCTGGACATGGTGAAAACGCACTTCGGAGATCTCGAGGCACGACCGAGGCCGGCGATGCCGGATCTGTCGGAGCCGCGCCAGACAGAACAGAAAACGGGCAGCTTCCTGGATCCTCTGGCGCCCCAGCCCATGCTCGCTTTCGCCTATCATGCCCCGCCCCCGAACACGGACGAATATTTCGCCATGGAACTGATCAACCTGATCCTGCTCCAGGGCGCGGACAGCCTGCTGTACGAGAGGATCGTGACCGACAGGGGGTTTTCGAGCTTCGTCGGCGGCGGACTCAATATCCAGGGCAACCTTTTTGACGCGATCGGTCCCGTACTGTTTGCCGGTTACCTCGTCCACGACCTGGACGTCCCGCCGTCGGACATCGTCGCCGAGATCGACGACGTGATCGAGTCATTCCGCTCGGTCAGCGTCGACCCTGAAACCCTCAACCGGGCCAAGCTCAAGTTCCGCTCCGGGTTTTACGAGACCCAGGGCGGAAGTTTCGGCATAGGGCGGGCCGATCTTCTTGCCGCCTTCGCGCTTTTCCATGACGACCCGACGTTGATCAACGGCATCGAGGAAAGAATGGAGGCGATTACGCCGGAACTGATCGCCAGAGTCGCCCGCGAGTACCTCCGCAGCACCAACCGCACCCTGTTGTATCTCGAGCCGGGCGCCGCGCCGAGGAGTCAGCCATGAACCGGAGCACCATCGCCATACTGGGCCTCCTGTGCCTGATTCTCCACCCGGTCTTCGCGGCGGAGGCGCCGCCCCCGCCGGGCACGCCGAAGGAATTCAGCCTGCCCGAGAAGACGACGTTCACGCTGGACAACGGCCTGAAAGTCACCATGGTGCCCTTCGGGCGGCTCCCCAAGGTGAGCATGGTGCTGCAGGTTCGGGCCGGGAACCTGAACGAGGGCTCGGCCACCTGGCTCGCGGACCTGACGGGCGCCATGATGCAGGAGGGAACCACCTCCCTGGACTCCAAGGCCCTTAACCGCAAGGCGGCAGAACTGGGCGGGTCAATCGGCATCAGCGTCGGCTCGGAGACCACCTCCGTCAGCATCAGCAGCCTGTCGGAGAGGGAGAGCGAGGCCATCGCGCTCTTGGCGGATGTGGTGCGTAACCCGGCCCTGCCGGAGGATGAGCTTCCCCGAATCCGCGCGGATTTCATCCGCAATCTGAGCATTTCCCGCGTCCGTCCCCAGGGGCAGGCGGCCGTGGCCTTCAACGCGCGGATCTACGGCGATCATCCTTTCGCGGCGGTCTATCCAAGCGAGGAGCAGCTTGTCGGCTACGGCATCGAGGACGTCAGGCGTTTCTACTCCACCAACTTCGGCGCCCAACGCTCTCATCTGTTTGTCAGCGGCCTGTTCGACCCGGCAGAGATGCGCGCGGCGGTGGAGGAGCATTTCGCGGGATGGGCGCCCGGACCCGAGGTGTTTATCCAGGTTCCCACACCCAGCCGAGTCGGCAGCCTTCAGATCATCGACCGTCCGGGCGCGCCGCAGTCGACGCTGCTGGCCGGCGTTCCGGTTATCGGGGTCGATGACACCGCCTACAGCCGGCTCATGATGGCCAACGACATTCTCGGCGGTGCCGGTTTCCTTTCCCGCCTGTTCCAGAATCTCAGGGAAGACAAGGGCTACACCTACGGCGCCAGCACTTCGACCTCGAACAATTACCGCAGCGCTGTGTGGCGCTTCAGGGCAGATGTGGCCACGGAGGCTACCGGACCGGCGTTGGCGGAGTTCTTCAAGGAACTGGACCGGATCCAGCACCAGCCTCCGGATCCGGCAGAAATGGATCGGATCCGGGGTTACCGGGGCGGCATCTTCGTGCTCGCCAACGCGTCCAGGGGAGGCATCATCGGCACTCTCGCGTTTATGGACTTCCACGAGCTGCCGGACAGCTATCTCACGGAGTACCTGAGTCGGCTTGACGCCGTTACCGCCGCCCAGGTCAATGAGGTAGCCGAAAGTCAGTGGCCCGTGGCCGAGATGACCATCGTGGTCGTGGGCGATCGGAGCGTCATCGACGGACAGCTGGCGGAACTCGAGGAACTGGCCCCTTACCTCACGGACTGAGCCTGCGACGACGATCGGATACAATAGGGGGTCGCCGCCCGGGCGGCCGTATTTGGTGTATCCGTTCCGCCACCGACGAGGATCCGAGATGACAGACCGTGATGTCATGGAGTACGACGTAGCGGTGGTTGGCGCAGGGCCCGGGGGCCTGGCGTGCGCTCTTCGGCTGAAGTCCCTCAAGCCCGATCTGAACGTCTGCGTCCTCGAGAAAGGCTCGGAAATCGGCGCCCATTCCCTGTCCGGCGCCGTCATGGAACCGGGGCCCCTGGACGAACTGTGGCCCGGCTGGCGGGAGGATCCGCCGTCGATCTGTGTGCCCGCAGGAGACGACGAATTCCTTCTCCTCACACGCCGGAGAGGCTGGCGGCTGCCGACGCCTCCGCAGATGAAAAACCACGGCAATTTCGTGATTTCCCTGGGCTCGCTGGTCCGCAAGCTTGCCGAGCGGGCAGAGTCCCTGGGAATCGACGTCTTTCCCGGCTTTCCAGGGTCCGAACTCCTCGTCGACGATGACCGGGTGATCGGGGTGCGCTGCGGCGACATGGGCGTCCAGGCGGACGGGACGCCGGGCCCCGGTTTCGCCGCGGGAGTGGACATTCATGCGGGCGTCACCGTGCTGGCGGAAGGCTGCCGCGGCAGTCTGACAAAACATGCGATTCGCCGATTCGGCCTCGACTCGCAGAGTTGTCCCCAGACCTACGGCCTGGGCTTCAAGGAGATGTGGCAGCTGCCGGAGGGCCGGTCGCAACCCGGCCTCGTACAGCACACCGTGGGATGGCCGCTGGATTCCAGGACTTACGGGGGCAGCTTTATCTATCACCTGGACGAGGACCGGGTGTACATCGGGTTTGTGGTGGGCCTGGACTACGAGGACCCGGCCTTCTCGCCCTTCGAGGCGTTTCAGCAGTTCAAGCATCATTCCCGTATCCGCCCGCTGCTGGAGGGCGGGGAGATCGTCGCCGCGGGCGCCCGCACCCTTATCGAAGGCGGCCTGCAAGCCCTGCCGCGTCTGGAGATGCCGGGCTGCGTGCTGGTGGGTGACGCCGCCGGAACGCTGAACGTGCCGAAGATCAAGGGTATCCACATGGCAATTCGCGGCGGGATGATCGCCGGCGACCATATTGCCGAAACCGGGATGGCAGAAGGATACGACGCCCGCTGGCGAGGCATCGGAGCTGGCCAGGGTCCGCAACGTGCGGCCGGGGTTCAATCGGGGCCTGTGGGCCGGGCTGGCCAACGCCGCCTGGGAGACCCTGACCAGCGGCCGGAGTCCGTGGACGCTCAGAACTCGCTCCGATCACGACAGCCTGCGAAAGGCCGCCGCCGGCGTGGGGGACATGGATGGCCGCTGGCTGGAGAAGCGCGAACTTCCCCCGCGGGATCGCCTGGCGTCGGTGTATTTCGCCAATAACGCCCACGAGGAAGACCAGCCCGTGCACCTGCTGGTCCGGGACACGTCGATCTGCGCAACCCGCTGTTACGAGGAATACCGTAATCCCTGCA
>Ga0111153_1123_pt1 | contig 29785 bp, 30 predicted proteins | sample DeeMarSeWOR28_12_FD_80255 | JGI IMG/M metagenome (GOLD analysis project Ga0111153, IMG submission 80255) | Gammaproteobacteria bacterium SG8_31 | reverse complement strand
GGCATCGGAGCTGGCCAGGGTCCGCAACGTGCGGCCGGGGTTCAATCGGGGCCTGTGGGCCGGGCTGGCCAACGCCGCCTGGGAGACCCTGACCGGCGGTCGGAGTCCGTGGACGCTCAGAACTCGCTCCGATCACGACAGCCTGCGAAAAGCCGCCGCCGGCGTGGGAGACATGGACAGCCGCTGGCTGGAGAAGCGCGAGCTCCCCCCGCGGGATCGCCTGGCGTCGGTGTATTTCGCCAACAACGCCCACGAGGAAGACCAACGCCCACGAGGAAGACCAGCCCGTGCACCTGCTGGTCCGGGACACGTCGATCTGCGCAACCCGCTGTTACGAGGAATACCGTAATCCCTGCACGCGATTCTGCCCCGCCGGGGTTTACGAAATTCTCGAAGAGGATGGTGAACGTCGCCTGCAGATCAACGCCTCCAACTGCGTGCACTGCAAGGCATGCGACATCAAGGACCCCTATCAGATTATCGACTGGGTGCCGCCCGAAGGCGGCTCCGGTCCGAACTACCAGAATCTCTGACCTGTTCGCTCCGGCCGCGGAGCCGGAGCTTGAAGGAGCACCGAATGAAAATACTTGTCGGCATCAAGCGCGTCATCGACTACAACGTGCGGGTTCAGATCAACCGCGACGGAACGGACGTGGTCAAGGAGGGGGTCAAGATGAGCATCAACCCCTTCGACGAGATCGCGGTGGAGCAGGCCCTGCGACTCCGGGAGGCCGGAGTCGCCGAGGAGGTCGTGGTGGTATCCATCGGGCCCGGCGCTGCCCAGCAGCAGCTCCGCACCGCGCTGGCCATGGGCGCGGATCGCGCGACCCTGGTGGAGACCGAGGCTGAAGTCCAGCCCCTCGCCGCCGCCCGGGCCCTGCTGAAGCTGGTGGAATCAGAGGATCCCGGCATGGTGCTTCTCGGCAAACAGGCCATCGATGACGACGCCAACCAGGTCGGCCAGATGCTGGCGGCGATGTGGGACAAGCCGCAGGCCACTTTCATTTCCGGCCTCGAAGTGAGCGGTGACACGGCGCGGGCCGTTCGGGAAGTGGATGCGGGTCTGGAAACGATACAGGTCAGTCTGCCGGCGGTCATCACAGTAGACCTTCGGCTCAACGAACCGCGCTTCGTGAAGATGCCGGACATCATGAAAGCGAAACGCAAGCCCCTCGAGACGATCGGCCTGGACAGCCTGGGCATCGAGATGCCGCCGCAGCTGGAGAATCTGGGATGTCAGCCGCCGCCGGCAAGAACGGGGGGAACGAAGGTGGACTCCGTGGCCGATCTGGTCGCGGCGCTGAAAGACAAGGGGGTGCTGTAATGGCCAGAGTCCTTCTGCTCGCCGAACACGACGGGAATACGCTTAGCGTGTCGACCGCCAGGTCGCTTCGCTGCGCCGCCGACCTGGGAGACGTGGACGTCGCCGTCTTCGGAGACAACACGGAGACCGTCGCCGGAATGGCCGCGGCCCTGGAGGGCGCCGGTCGCGTCCTTCGAATCGACCGGCCGGAAAACGCCCGTCCCGTCGCCGCGATCATCGCTCCCCAGCTGGCGGAGCTGGCGGCGGATTACGACGTGGTCCTCGCACCCTCGTCGACCTACGGCAAGGACATCCTTCCCAGGACCGCGGCCACGCTCGGGGTTCCCCAGATCAGCGACATCATGGAAATCGTCGATTCGCGAACCTTCCGACGCCCCGTTTACGCCGGCAATGTGATCACGACGGTGAGGGTGCCCGAGGGATGCACGATAGTCGGTACGGTCAGGATCGCCTCGTTTGCCGCCGCAGGCGAACGGGCCTCCCCCGCTCCCGTGGAGTCTGTCGTTCTCGACACCGACGTGCCGTCGCATACCACGTGGGTCGGGCTGGAAGCCTCGGGGGGTGACCGGCCCGATCTGCAGTCGGCCTCCCGGGTGGTCGCCGGCGGCCGCGGTCTCGGCAGCGAGGAAAACTTCGAAATGATTTTCCGCCTCGCCGACAGGCTGGGCGCGGCTGTGGGAGCCTCGCGGGCCGCGGTGGACGCGGGTTACGTGCCCAACGACATGCAGGTAGGACAGACCGGCAAGATCATCGCGCCGGACCTGTACATTGCCGTCGGTATCTCCGGCGCCATCCAGCACATGACGGGCATCAAGGATGCCGGCGTCATCGTGGCGATCAACAGGGACGCCGAGGCGCCGATCTTCGAGGCTGCCGACATTGGCCTGGTGGGTGATCTCTTCCAGTTGCTTCCGGAACTGGAGAAGGCCCTGGAGGGCTGAGAGGCGGGAGCGATGAGCCGGGCCGCCCTGTGGACCCCTTCCGATGTCCGTATTGCCGAAAGCCGGATGACACGGTTCATGGCGTTCGCCGGCAGGCGGGAAAACCGGCAGTTCGCGGATTACGACCAACTGCATGAATGGAGCGTCGCTCACAGAGAGCGTTTCTGGTCGGCCATATGGGATTTCTTCCAGGTGCGGGGTCGGCCAGGCGGCACGGTCGTGGCGAGCGGGGATGCCATGCCAGGCGCCCGATGGTTTCCGGACTCCAGCATCAACTTCGCGGACAACCTCCTGCGCCGGCGCGACGATCATCCTGCGCTCGTGTTTCGCGGTGAGGACGGCCGCCGGGAGGTTCTGAGCTACAGGGATCTGTACGCCAGCGTCGCCTCGCTCGCCAGTTCCCTCAGAGCCGCCGGCGTGTCCCGGGGAGACCGGGTGGCCGGTTTCCTGCCCAATCGGCCGGAGGCGGTGATCGCCATGCTGGCCACCGCGAGTATCGGCGCCACCTGGTCCTCCTGTTCGCCCGATTTCGGCGTCAGCGGCGTGATCGACAGGTTCGGCCAGATTGGGCCCAAAATCCTGTTCGCGACGGACGGCTATTTCTACAACGGCAAGACCCTGGATTCCCTGGAGCGTGTCGCCGAATTCACCAGGTCCCTGGAAACCGTCCAGCAAGTCGTCATCGTCCCCTTCACCCGCCAGAGACCCGAGCTCGGCGGCCTGGGAAAAGCCGTCCTCTGGGAGGATTTTCTGTCCGGCGAGACAGAGCTGGCATTCGAGGCGCTCCCCTTCGACCACCCGCTTTACATTCTCTATTCTTCCGGTACCACAGGCGTGCCGAAGTGTATCGTCCACGGCGCGGGCGGCACTCTCCTTCAGCACCTCAAGGAGCACGGTCTGCACACGGACTTAGGCTGCGATGACGTGCTTTTCTATTTCACCACCTGCGGGTGGATGATGTGGAACTGGCTGGTGTCGGGGCTGGCCCGGGGCGCGACCCTCGTGCTCTTCGACGGTTCGCCCTTTGCACCGGACCCGGGAATACTGTGGCGTATTGCCGAGGAGGAAGGAATAACGGTTTTCGGCACTTCCGCCAAATACCTGTCCGCCCTGGAGAAGGCAGGCGTAGAGCCGGCCCGGGACCATGACCTGTCGGCACTTCGGACGGTGCTCTCCACGGGCTCTCCGCTGCTTCCGGAATCATTTGACTACGTGTATCGGCACATCAGGGCGGATCTTCAGTTGTCGTCGATTTCCGGAGGCACCGACATCGTCTCCTGTTTCGCCCTGGGATGCCCGATACTTCCCGTGCATCGTGGCGAACTCCAGTGCCGCGGGCTCGGCATGGCCGTGGAGATCTGGGACGAGGAAGGCCGCCCCGTGGTAGGTCGCAAGGGGGAGCTCGTCTGCGTGCAGCCCTTCCCCTCCATGCCGATCGGGTTCTGGAACGACCCGGACGGCAAGAAGTATCGGGCCGCGTATTTCGAGCGCTTCGAGGGAGCGTGGTGTCACGGCGATTACGCCGAGCTGACCGAGACTGGCGGGCTCGTCATCTACGGACGGTCCGATGCGGTACTCAACCCCGGGGGCGTCAGGATCGGCACCGCGGAAATCTATCGCCAGGTGGAGCGGCTCGAAGAGGTCGTGGAATCCCTGGCGATCGGTCAGCAGTGGGGGGATGACGTCCGGGTCGTGCTCTTTGTTCGGCTGAGGGAAGGGCTCGGCCTGAACGACGAGCTGCGGCAGAAGATTCGGGACACCATACTCAGCAACACAACCCCGCGGCACGTGCCGGCGAAGATCGTCCAGGTTTCCGACCTGCCGCGCACCATCAGCGGCAAAATCGCGGAACTGGCCGTTCGGCAAGTCGTCCACGGACAGCCCGTGAAGAACACCGACGCCCTGGCGAATCCGGACTGCCTGGAGCAGTTCCGCGACCGGCCGGAAATCACCTCCGACTGAGATGGGTTGGGCGACCGACAACGGGCGCGTTCTGGACATCTACCGCTCGGAACTGAAGGGATCCGACATGCTGACGGACCCGGCCCAGAACCGGGTGGCGGCCCTCCTCGAAGACCTCCAGTGCCGGCTGGAGGGAGCCGGGAACCGCAGGCCTTCACGCCTGCGGAGATACTTTCGACGGGGTGACGCGGAACCGGAGAAGGGGCTTTATATCTGGGGCGATACGGGACGCGGCAAGACATGGCTGATGGACATTTTTTTCGACGCCCTGTCCTTCCCCGAAAAGCGGCGCCGGCACTTTCACCGGTTTATGGCAGATGTTCACGAAGAACTGGGAACGCTTCGAGAGAGCCGTGACCCCCTGGACACGGTTGCCGAGCGTCTCGCAGCCGACAGTCGGGTCCTGTGTTTCGACGAGTTTTTCGTATCGGACATCGCCGACGCCATGATCCTCGGCGCGCTACTTGACGGACTTTTTCGACGGGGGGTCACGCTGGTGGCGACCTCGAACATCCCGCCCGCGGACCTTTACAAGGACGGTCTGCAGCGGGCCCGGTTCCTGCCGGCCATCGAACTCCTCCAGCAACACACGCTGCCTATTCATCTCGAAGGGCAGCAGGATTACCGGCTGCGGACACTGAAGCGGGCCGAGATCTATCACAGCCCGCTGGATCCGGCGGCCGACCGCAATCTGACGAGGAGTTTCGAAAAGATCGCGCCCCATCTGTCACGGCGGGAGGGACCACTGCGAATTCTTGGCCGCGTCATCCCAACCGTCCGCCTGGCCGACGGTGTGGCCTGGTTTGATTTTCCCGATATCTGCGACGGCCCGCGCAGCCAGGCGGACTACATCGAGATTGCCCGGAGTTGCCACACCGTGCTGGTTTCGGGAGTGCCGGTTTTCGGGGACACCATGGACAACCAGGCCCGCCGGTTCATCGCCCTGGTGGACGAATTCTATGACCGCAACGTGATCCTCATACTTTCTGCGGCCTCACCGATCGAGAAACTTTACCAGGGCAGGAAACTGGCGTTCGAGTTCAGGCGGACCCGCAGCCGGCTCGAGGAAATGCAGTCGGAGGACTACCTGGCGAGACCCCATCTGCCATAAGCCCCGCGCAATAAGTCCGGCATCGTGCCGGCTCGGCGGCACCACCGGGCTGAAGCGTCCCCGGCCTGCCACTTTTCCCGAGAACCGAGCCCTGTTGAGGAGTGGCTGAGAGTTTCCGACGCGGCGTGATGACGTCCTTCGGGGCGACTATCCTTCATTTAGAGGCACCTGAAACTTTGCGTGGACAGGGGGTCCGCAATCGCCCCGAGGAGAATGCCGCATGAAACTTCCGCTCGAAATCAATTTCAGGAATCTTGCGCCATCAGAAGCCATCGAAACGGCGATTCGCAAGCGAGCCGCGAAACTCGATCGTTTCTATGAAGACATTATGAGATGCCGCGTGACCATCGAAGCGCCGCACAGGCACCAGCACAAGGGCAAGCTCTATAGCGTCAAGATTGACGTGACCGTTCCGAACGACGAGCTCGTCGTCTCGAGGGCGCCGGACCGTGATCACTCGCATGAGGATGTGTACGTTGCCATCCGCGACGCTTTCGACGCCATGACCCGACGGATCGAGGACTATGTTCGGGTTCGCCGGGGACAGACGAAAACTCACGAAACGCCGCCGCACGGCCGGATATCGGAGATATACCCGATGCTGGACTACGGCCGGATCGCGACCCCTGACGGGCGAGACATATACTTCCACCGCAATAGCCTGCTGAACGCCGGTTTCGACGATCTGGCAGTGGGCGACGAGGTTCGATTCTCGGAGGAGCCGGGCGATCAGGGTCCCAAGGCGACCTCAGTCCAGCGGGTCGGCAAACATCATCTGGTAGGCTGATCCAGCCGAAAATCCGAATCCGTCCGATCCGCCGGCCTGCCGGGCCACGCCACATACACCGGTGATACACCAGGGCCGGATCGCGCCGGCCCCACAACGAGGAGTGCGTCCAGAATGCCAATCCCACAGGTTCGAGGTTCGTGTCTCTGCGGCGCGGTGGAATATGCCGTTGCCGCAGAATCCGGCAGTTTCCAGTATTGCCACTGCAGCCGGTGCCGAAAGACCGGAGGCGCCGCCCATGCGGCCAACCTTATTGTCCCGGCGGGAGAATTCCGCTGGCTCAGGGGTGAGGAAAACGTTGTCCAATATGTCCACGAGGAGGCCACTCGATTTTGTAATGCCTTCTGCCGGACCTGCGGGTCAAAGCTGCCGTGGACCACCCGCGACCATCGCTGGGTGGTGGTGACGGCGGGAACGCTGGACGACGACCCGGGGACTCGTCCGCTGCGGAATATATTCTGGGGATCCCGGGCCAGCTGGTATCTCCCGCCGGCAGATCTGCCGGCCTTCGAGGAGCTGCCCCCCAGGAAGAAATAATGCCGGCCGCGGATTCCGGGCTACTGGGGATCGGATACCACGCGTCAGTGCGGCGGCGCGACCCGTCGATCCAGAAACTCGAACAGATGAGTCAGCCAGGACTGAGGCAGCCAGGGCGCCTGCCGCGACGGTCTGACCCCCTTGGCCGCCACCGGCACTGAAGCAATTTTCCGCGCTGCCTCCCGCATGGTGGTTTCGAGCAGGACCGGGTCCCGGCGGAGACGCTCCGCCAGTCGCCGCTTCTCCGCAAGCTGCTCCTCTGTAACGGTTTCGTCAAAGGAATGGAGACCGGCGATCCTGAAGCCATGTGCCTGGAAAAGACGATAGATTTCCTTCACCCGTTCCATGCTCAATTCGCGGCCAATGGTGAAATCCTCGAAGCGCCCCGCCATCGCCAGCAGGCAGGTTTCGGCCAGGCAGGCATAGGCGACTCCGGGCGGCAGGCCGATGTCGTAGCCGAAATCGATATCGCCCGGAATCAGGACTTCCCCGGAGTCGATCACCAGCACATCCGGGCGGGCGGCTGCTTCCTCCGGACTCAGATCATGGGGCCGCGCCACGTCGCAGACCACGGCGCCGGGCTTGCACCCCGAAATGTCGAGGACCCGCTGTCCGAAGGCGCTGGTCGCCGTCACCACCAGATCGCAATCCGCGAGATGATCGCCGGGACGGGTACCGATGACCACCCGCGCGCCCGGCGTCTCCTGCTGAATGCGTCGCTTGAGCTCGATCAGGCGCTCGGGCTCGATGGAAATCAGTACCACGTCCCTGATGGCCTGGGCGATCAATCGGGCACAGACGGCCCCGATGGAGCCGGTCGCCCCGACGATCATGGCCCGACCCCGGGTCAGATCGGTGGCGCCCATCTTCAGAACCGCCTCCTTTGCCGCCTCCAGGGTCGCCGCCACCGTCAGGCTGTTGCCGCTGGTAATGGCGATATCCGCCTCGTGAGCCACGGTCTTGCCGGCGTCGCCCACCACCGACGTGAACGCGCCCAGGCCCATGATCCTCGCGCCACGGCGCTGTGCGCTGCGCGCGATTTCCAGCAGCTTGTCATAGGTGTATCTCACGCCCTGCTGCATCATTCGCCGCGGGGTGGCGCCCAGGGTGTAAAGAAAACCCTCGACCCGCTGACCGGTCCGTGGCGACACCGCACCGGTGACCGTCGATACGTAGAGGGGCGGCAGATAGGACGCCAACCATTCAATCAGGCGATCGGGCAGGGCTCTGGCCCAGCGGAACTTCGGGTGGGCCTTGATCATCCGGACGGAGAGCGGATGAATGACGAACGCGAAGCGGTTCATATCTGCCTCACCGGGTTGCAGATAGCTGATCCTGGGCGACCAGTCGAGGCCGGCAATCTGGTCCAGGTAGGTGTCCTCGCTCAGACTGAGATCAGGGTGATCGCGCAGCGCCACCATGGCGGCTTCAATGGCAGCCGCAGACGCGGAATACCGCGCCCCGTCCGTTTCCAGTTGGGGCATCATTGCAACCAGAATGGAGGCACCCCGGGCCGTCAGATCCATCTCGTCTTCCCGTGACGCGCGCTCCACTACAACGGTCTTGCCGCGAAGGTCCGCCGGCGAGAAGCAGCGGATCGTCGCCGCGTCGCCCGCCAGCAGGTCCGCCCACTCGACCAGTCCGTGGTGACCGTGCCCGCGACGCGGATCCGGCGGCGGGAAAAGCCGTTCCAGGGGATCGGCCCTCAGGGTCTGCAGGATAGGCTCGGCGGCCTGCTCCAGGGTTGCCTTGCGAGCCACGCCGGGAAACTGCGGCAGATCGAAGAAGATGACCGGATCCGCGTATCTCACCTGGCAACCGTGACGGGCGAGGGACGACGCGAGACCGACATGATTGAGCCCGGGCATCATGAGAACGCGTTTCTCGGCGAAAATTCCGGGTTCCGCACGCTGGGCCAGAACGACACCCCAGCGCTCGAGTCCGGGACGAATACCGCTCCCGTCAACCACCGGCGTCACGCGGGCCGCATCGCGCAGGAAAGCGGTAAGAGTGTGGTTGACCTGCGCCTGATCGAGCCGGAGCACCAGCGGAAACCCCTCGAGGCCGATAGCGTCGAATTCACCGTCATGGCTCTCGATCAGATCCCGGACCGTCTGCAGATTGCGGCGACAGTTGATTCGCCGGATCTCCAGTTCGCGGCCCAGCAGCCGCACTCGATCCGTTCCCTCTTCGCCGTCGGCCATCAGGAGAAGAATGCCGGCGGGGGCTAACACTTCTTGCCGGACCATGAGATTGCCCTTTATCTGTCCAAGCGCCTACCCTAAATAAAGCACAAATTTACCGACCCACAGGAAACCGTTCCCGGCCTGCTCCGGGAAGGGAGACGGCCCGGCAGGGCATACCGGTTACCCGCATCATGCACATCCGAATCACATCCGGGATCTCCATTCCGCTGAACGAGATCGAGATCACGTCCATCCGGTCCAGGGGTCCCGGCGGCCACAGCTGCGATTCGACGTGGAAGCCTCCTCACTGCCCGCCGAATTGAAAACCCGCGTTCGCCAGCTGGACGACAGACGCATCGGCGCGGACGGGACGATCGTCATTACCGCCCGCGAGCATCGCAGCCAGCCTCGGAACCGGCAGGCAGCCCTCACGCGCCTGGTCCAGATCCTCCAGCGAGCGGCACACCGTTCCAGGCCGCGTATCCCCACAAAGCCTTCCCGGGCGGTGATCCGCCGCCGGCGCGAAGAGAAGAAACGCCGGAGTTCCGTCAAGTCCCTGCGAGGGCGCATCCGGGACTGAGACCATCGTTTTCGATTCCCGGGAACCCGTGCCCGTCGATCCAGCGGACCCAATATAAATATCTTGATTTTCAGTAAGTAAAGCCCCAGACTTCCCGCACTGCTTTACTATCAGGGAGATATATGTAGTGAACAAGAGACACTTGACCGCCCTCGCTGCCTCGGCATTCCTGGCCGGAATGTCAACCAGCGCCGTGGCGGATGTGAAGCTGGTGGATACGGAAGCGACCCAGCTCAGCCTGTACGGCTGGATCAAGGGCGACGCCACCTACCAGGACGACGACATGAACAGCAAGGTGGCGCCGAGATTCGCCGTGGAAGAAGGCGACAACGGCACCAATCTGACCGCCATGCACAGCCGCCTCGGGCTGAAATGGAACGGCCCCATGCTGGACAACGGCTGGAACGCCAGCGGTGTTTTCGAATTCGACCTGTTCGATTCCGGTTCCAACAACCAGATGAAATTCCGCGACCGGCTCGCCGCGTTCACTATCGCCAAGGACCGTCACAGCGTCCTGATCGGTCAGCACTGGGACATATTCTCGCCCCTGGGGCCGACGACGCTCATGACCAACGGCTACCTCTGGCAGACCGGTAATATGGGTTTCCGGCGCGCCCAGGCCCGCTACACCTACAAGGGTGACAGCTTCGAACTGGCGGGCAGCATCAACGACCCGAGCATGAGCGGCGAATCGTCGGAAACGGATTCGCCCCTGTTCGAGGGACGGGTCGGATTCGGGCTGGCCGGCCTGAAGCTGGGCGTCTCGGGCACGTATGGCCAGGACGATAAGTCGCTCCCGGACGGGGACTCGGACATCTGGGGCATCAGCGGTGACGTGGTCTGGCCTATCAGCTCCGCATACAGCGTGAAGGGCGAAATTGCCGCGGGCGAAAACCTGGCCAATTTCCTGAGCCGGTCCAAGGTCAATTCGGTGACCGGAGACGAGCAGGAAACCCTGGCCGGCTGGGCCGAACTCACCTATACGGGTAGCGACTTCGACTGGTGGGCCGGCGGCGCTTTCGAGAGCCTCGACGACACCGAGGCAGGCCAGACCGAAGATACGTGGATGGTTTTCGCCGGGCTTCAGTGGAAGCTGAAAAGCAAGCTGCTGGGCGGCGCGCCCGTCCGCCTGGGCGTCGAGGTAGCTCACTTCGACAGTTCGGTGGACAACGGCAACGACACGGACGCCAACCAGATCATCTTCAGCGGCCAGTACACGTTCTGAGAACCCGCGGTTCCGGGAAGGGCCGCCGCCTGCCAGGTTGGCGGCCCTTTTCGTTCCGGCACGCCGTCATATCCCGCCAACTCCGGCCCCTGTCCCGCGCGCGCCCCGTCCACGGCGGACGGCGCGCCGCGCCGGTCGCGAAACGGCTGACCGCAAAGCGCAGAAACCGTACCATCGTTTTTGCGGAGGGAAGCGAAGACTGAAATGCCTGAACAGCCGGGGGCCCAACTCGACTGCCATCTGCTGGAGCGGGGATCCGGCCCGCCCGTGCTGTTTCTTCACGGCAACCCGGACTCGTCGGAAATCTGGCGGGACGTTATCGATCTCCTCGGCCATCGATTTCGCTGCCTCGCTCCGGACCTCCCGGGATTCGGCCGTACACCGGCACCGGAGAGCTTCGACTGCAGCCTCGACGCCATGTCCGGCTGGGTCGGCAGCCTGCTCGACACGATGGCGCCGGGCGAGAACGTGCACCTGGTCGGCCATGACTTCGGCGCGATCTTCGGCATGGCTTTCGCGATCCGCAATCCGGGCCGCGTCAGGCATATCGCCGTGGGGGGCTTTCCGTTTTTCCCAGACTACCGCTGGCACTTCTGGGGCAGGGTCTGGCGCACGCCGATCCTCGGGGAGATCAGTATGCTGTCGATGAACCGCTGGCTGTTCGCCAGGGAGATGAGAGCCGGCGGACCCAAGCTTGGCGACGATCATGTAGAGCGCGCCTACCGCTTCCTTACGGGGCCGACAAAGCGTTTGATCCTCCGTCTTTACCGCGCCACGGATCCGGGCAATTTCGCCGCCTGGCAGTCCGGCCTGGAGGCACTGCTGGCGCGGAAACCGACGCTGGTGCTGTGGGGAGAAAAGGACCCGTTTGTGCCCGCGGACTACGCCGAGCGCTTCCCGGGGGCGCGAATTGTGCGGTTTCCCGACTGCGGGCACTGGTTCCCGGCAGAGGAAGCCGAAGCGGTGGCCGCTCTGCTGAAGGAGTTTTTACCGCTGTCCATGCCGGAGCCGGAACACAGGACATGAAAACGGGAGCCAGAGATACGGCAAAGAAATCGCCCTGGAAGCGTCGCGGCCTCGTGGCGCTGGAAATCCTCCTGGTTGTCGTCATCGTGTACAGCATTCACTGGTGGCGGACCCGGGATCTGCTGCCCGATGCGGGCATCACGCCGGTGCCCGGATTCGAGCTGCAGGACCTGCAGGGCAACCGCTGGTCGGAGGCCTCCCTCTCGGGCGTGACGGTGCTGTATTTCTTCGCGCCATGGTGCGGCGTATGCAACTCGAGCGCCCATCAGCTTCGCTGGTTCCACCGGTGGTCCGGCGACGTCCGTCTGGTGCTGGTGGCGCTGGACTGGGCCTCCATCGACGAGGTCCGGGAGTATGCCGACAGACACGGTCTGGAGGTCCCCGTTCTTGTCGGAGACCCGGGCACGGCGCGCCGGTTCAGGATCGCCGGCTATCCGACCTACTACGTGATCAGCGACGGCCACATCGTCCAGAGAGATTACGGTTTCAGCACGGCCGTGGGTCTCTGGTGGAGATCCCTGCAGGCCGGCGCCTGAATTTCGCCCCGGGTCCCGGTAACCTTCCCCATCAGCCATGAGCGAACATCCGGACAACAAACTGGGGCATTCACACTCGTTCGGACAGGAACGCAAGCGGCCGGGCGAGGCGCGCACGCTGATCGTGATCGGGATTACGGCCACGATGATGGTGATCGAGATCGCCGCAGGTCTCGCATTCGGTTCCATGGCGCTGCTTGCCGACGGACTCCACATGGCCTCCCACGCGGCTGCGCTTGGCGTCACCGCCCTGGCCTACATTTATGCCCGCCGACACGCCCATGACGAACGTTTCAGCTTTGGAACGGGCAAGGTCAACGCCCTTGGCGGATTCACCGGCGCCATACTCCTGGCGGTCTTTGCCCTGATGATGGTCTGGGAAAGCGTCGATCGACTGCTTTCTCCGGTACCGATATCGTTCAATGGAGCCATTTTCGTGGCCGTTGTCGGTCTGGTCGTCAACGGCGCTTCCATGCTGATCCTGGGCCATCGACACGGAGAACCCGAACACGCGGAAGGACACGACCACGGACACGACCACGGCCACAGCCACGGCCACGGCCACGGCCACCACCATAAACACGATCAGAATCTTCGAGCGGCATACCTGCACGTGCTGGCGGATGCCCTCACCTCCGTGCTGGCCATTTTTGCATTACTGGCGGCGAAGTATGCCGGTCAGGTCTGGATGGACCCGCTCATGGGCATCATCGGCGCCATGGTCGTGGCGCGGTGGTCACTGGGCCTGATCAGGACGACTGCCGAGGTCCTCCTGGATCATCAGGCCAGCGCGGAAAAATGCGAGAAGATTCGGGCCAGTCTCGAATCGGACAATGCATCCCGGGTCACCGATCTGCACGTGTGGAATATCGGGCCCGGCATTTACAGCATGGTCGCCAGCATCAGCGCTTCGCAGCCCGTGACGCCGCAGGAATATCGGGAAAGAATCCCCCCGGGGCTGGGCGTGGTTCACGCCAGCATCGAGGTCAACGGGAAATCCTGACCCACCGCCTGGCTCATTGACGCCCGTATTCGCTCGCCATTTTCAGTCCAGCACGATTTCGACGGTCCCGCCGGTATTTCGGCCCGCATAGGGCCCAAGGGCCTCCAGGAGTTCCGGGACGACCCGGCCGAGCCCGCCGGAGCTGCCGTCCATGTAGGCGTAGGTCCGCCATATGGCGTTACGCTCATCAGAATCCCTGACGGCGATCCAGTCGAAAGCGACCATCTCCACGGTGGAGGTTCGCTCGGAACGCACCTGCCCCATTGTCACTTCAACACCGTAATCAAAGCCGATGACGAGTTCCGCATCGTCCGCCGATTCCACTCGTTGGTAGCCCGCCTGCCGAAGAACCTGGTGAGCCAGGTTCACGAATTCCTCATGGCGTTTTCGGACATACGCGGGCGCCTCTTCCGCGGAGCCATAGCCGCGCGGCCGGGCCAGCAGCAGGTATCGATGCATCCCCTCCGCCGAACGGGAGGCAACCGAGTCCACGTAGGCATAGCGGGGCTCCAGGCCGGCGCAGCCGGAGACGAAAAGCAGAAGAAAAACGATAGCAAGGGTTCGCACGGGAGGACCTGGCCGCTTCCCGCAGCTGTCGCCGACCGCCTGCATGACTGACGGCCGCCGCGGGCTCGGACCCAGCCTAACATTTTGCTACACCGGGTTGTGCAGCCCCCTCACCTCGGCACGCTGGCGGCGTCGCGCAAACCAGACCCTGTACCCCAGCAGAACGGCGAGAATACCGGCGTATATCAGGGGTTCGCGGATATCCTGCTTCACCTGCCACCAGTAATGCCAGACGCCAAGGATCGCTATGACGTAGACGAGCCGGTGCAGGGACTGCCAGCGCCTGCCGAGCCGTCTCATCATTGCGTTGGTGGAGGTGACCGCCAGGGGTATGAGCAAAAGCAGCCCGAGCATTCCGACAGTGATGAACGGCCGCTCGATAATGTCCTCGATGATGGGGCCTAAGGCCAGCCTCTGGTCGATGACTGCATAGCTGACGAAATGCAGCGTCAGGTAAAAGAACGCGGAAAGGCCAAGCATTCTGCGGAACCGCACCAGCCAGTGAATACCGGTGATTCGCCTGAGCGGCGTTACGGCAAGCGTGATCAGCAAAAACCGCAGGCCCCACTGCCCGTTCCGGTTGATCAGTTCCTCTACTGGATTGGCGCCGAGATTAAGCCCCGCCACTCCGAAAACAGCCAGGATCATGACCACAAACGGAATCGCGCAGGCCAGGCCCAAGGCCAATTTGAGCCCGAGCAGAACGGGGGGACTGACGGGTCGGGACATCAGCCGGCCTCAGTAGTGCCTGGCCAGGTCCATCCCCGAATACAGCTGCGCCACCTGTTCACCGTAGCCGTTGAACATCAGCGTCGACTGTTTCGGCGCAAAAGCGCCGGCGCCAATCCTGCGTTCCCGAGCCTGGCTCCAGCGGGGATGATCCACGTTCGGATTGACGTTGGCATAAAAGCCGTATTCCTGCGGCGCCGCCTGCTCCCAGGAACTCACGGGCTGTTCTTCGGTGAACTCGATGCGGACTATGGACTTGATGCTCTTGAAGCCGTATTTCCACGGAACGACGAGCCGCAGGGGCGCCCCGTTCTGGTTCGGCAGCTCTTTTCCATAGAGGCCGATGGCCATGATGGTCAGCGGATGCATGGCCTCGTCGATGCGCAGGCCCTCCACGTAGGGCCACTTCAGCACCGGCCACCGCTGCCCAGGCATTCTTTCGGGATCGTGGAGCGTGGTGAATTTGACGAACCTTGCCCTGGAGGTCGGCTCGAATCGCTTCAGGATATGGGCCAGAGGAATGCCGACCCAGGGAATCACCATGGACCAGGCCTCCACGCATCGCAATCGATAGATGCGCTCTTCCGCCTGGTGGGGTCTGACAATATCCTCGAAGGCGTAGGTGCCGGCCTTCTCGCATTCGCCCGCGACTTCCACGTCCCACGGATGGGGCTCGAAATCCCTGGCGTACCGGTGCGGCTGGTCCTTGTCGGTGCCGAACTCGTAGAAATTGTTATAGGTGGTGATGTCTTCCCAGCTGTTCGGCGCCTCGTCTGTGCTGAACGGGCTCTCGATGAGGGAATCGAAGCCTTTTAGCTCCCGGTTCTGCGCCGCCAGCAGTTTTCCGGACGACGCAGCCGCGCCCAGCGCCGCAAAACCCGCCGCCTGGAGGAATCTGCGCCGGTTCAGATAGACGAACTCGTCAGTAATTTCGGAGGGCCGAATTGAGGGATCTTTGTACATAAGTCTTCAGAATGCTCCCTGGAGTGTCACCTGATAAGACCCGCCGGGCGGCCAAAACATTTCATTCGCGTCGCTGCAGCAAAAGGAACTATGAAGTACGACAGGAAACCGGCGACGGATTCAGACGCCCACGGGTCAAGGACACGCATCGCGGTAGCCGTCGACTGCCTGTGGCAACATGGAGCCACTCGCAGAATCACCTCACTCCGTTCTCTATGGATCGAAAGCGCCCGAAGCGCCGCTGACGTCATACGCTCAGGTTGAGACGATGCTGGACACGCGTCCGAAAGAAAACGAAAGCCTGTCGTGGCTCTGGGTCGGACTGTGGACAATGCTGATCCTGGCGACGATCCCCCTCGCCCGGGCGATCGCGAGCCGGCTGGAGGATTCGGCGGGGACGGCGGTTTTTCTGTGGCTCACTGCCGGAACGATTGTGGCCGCTTTGCTGGTGGCCCTGCGGGCTCTGGCGAGACGTCAACTGGCGCTCGGCGCCTATATCGGGCTCACGGTTTTCGGGGGCGCGCTCCTCGGGGTGGCCTGGCATCTCCGCGGCAACCCGGTGGAGGCCTTCCATCTGGTCCAGTACGGAATCCTGTCGGTCCTCATCTACCGCGCGCTCCTGCATCGCTGCTCCGACAACAGCATCTACCTCCTTTCCGCCGTGCTGACCGGAAGCGTGGGGATCCTCGACGAATGGATTCAGTGGCTGATCCCGGAGCGCTACTGGGGCTTTCGGGACGTAGTCATCAACTTCACCGCCGCCGTCCTTGCACAGGGCCTGCTGGCGAGCGGTCTGCGCCCGAAGCTGATCCGCGGATGGCCGTCGGGCGACAGTCTGCGACGGCTGTGCTTCGGAGTCGCGACATTTCTGGGGATGCTGTGCCTCAGCTTTGCCAATACTCCCGACCGGATCGCCTGGTATGCCGAGCGGATACCCGGGGCCAGCTTCCTGCTCGACAGCCAGAGCATGATGGTGGAATACGGATACCGTTACGAGGACCCTGACATCGGCGTCTTTCGATCGCGATTCAACGACGCCGAGCTCACGGATCTCGATCGTATCCGGGGCGCTGAGGTCGCCCGGATTCTCGACGGGTATCGCGGCGACGGCGACTGGAATCGCTTCCGGCAGATCTATACGGTCCCGCGGGACGCCTATGTGCACGAAACCGGAACGCATCTTTTCAGACGGAACCGTCACCTGATCCTGGCCCGGGACCCGTCACGGCCCGACTGGAAAAGGCGAGACTCCTACTTCATCGCCCAGCGGGAAAACCGCATTTTGGAGAAGTACTTCCCGACCGCTATCGGCCAATCTTCTCACCACTGGAACACGGAGGTCCGCCAGGAAGTCGACGCCGCAGCCTTTGCAAAGCAATATGAGAGCGCTGTCAGTCGAAGCCTGATGACAAACGTCGGCAGGCACCAGGTCGTCACTGGATTCTTGATCGTCATTGTGGCCTCCATCGTTGCCGGTATCCTTGCAGGGAGAGACATGAGTAAACAGGGCCAGCGAGCCAAAGAGACCGAATCTTCGTGACACGACAAATTTCCCGAAGAGATTTCCTCCGCTACCTGGGATCCGGCGCCGTCACCGGCACCGCCGCCATTCTGACAGGCTGCTCCTGGACCACCGGCGGCACGGGCTCCCCTCCCCTGAGGATCGTCTTTTACACCGACGTTCACGCACGCCGGGAGTGGGACACGCCTGCCGCTCTGACCATGGCCGCGGACGCAATCAACCGCCAGAAGGCGGATATCGTCATTGGAGGAGGTGATTTCATTACCGACGGCTTCCAGTCCTCGGCCGCCGCGGTGGCGGACCGCTGGGATGTGTATATGGACATGCACCGGGCCCTCGAGGGACAGGTCCATGCCGTGATCGGCAATCATGACCTGGTCGGCGCCATCCCGGAGGACGGCTCGGCTCCGGCGGAAGATCCCCGGTCCGAGTTCCGTCGGAGGATCGGCGTATCCAGAACCTTTTATTCGTTCGATGCGGGCGGCTACCACTTCATGCTGCTGGATTCCATGGACATCATCGGCGGCAGCCTGAAATATCGCGGCTATGTCTCGGCCGAGCAGCTCGAATGGATTCGGGCGGACCTGGCGACGGTGCCCGGGAGTCGCCCCATCGTTCTCGCCCTGCACATGCCGCTGGTCACCGGCTTCTATCAGATGACCGAAGGCGCGGCGGAACCTGCCCCGGCGAATCGCGTGGTGGTCAACAATCGGGAAGTGCTCGGGCTGTTCGAATCCCACAATCTGCTCCTGGTTCTGCAGGGCCACCTGCACGTTTCAGAGCTGATTCGCTGGGGCGGAACCACCTTCGTGACGGGGGGCGCGGTGTCGGGAAAATGGTGGCGCGGATCCTGGCACGGCACGCCCGAGGGATTTACCGTCCTGACCCTGAGAGGCGAGCGCATCGACTGGGAATATGTGACCTACGGGTGGAAGGCCAGGCGCCCGCGAAACGCCTGAGCGATCGCTCAGGCCGTCTCCGGCGCCGGGACCAGCACGGTCTCCGAACCGGGAGCCGGATTTGCCGGGACCATGCTGGCCAGGATGGCCGACAGGGCCGCCATTCCTGCCCCGGCGAGAAAGACGGCAGCGGGAGACACGAGCCAGAGCAGTCCGAAGCTGACCGGAATTACCACCGCTGCGATGTGATTGATGGTGAAGCCCACAGCGGCGGTGGACGCGATATCCGCCGGATCCGCGATTTTCTGGAAATAGGTCTTGATAGCGATAGCCAGCGCGAAAAACATGTGATCGACCACGTACAGGACCGCCGCCCAGGGTCCTGAAGACACGAACGCGTAGGCAACAAAAACGCCGATCAGGCCGAGATACTCCAATATCAGGGCTTTTCTCTCGCCCCATCGACCGATCAGCCGTCCGATTCGGGGGGCCAGGAAAATGCTGATCGCCCCGTTCAGGAGAAACAGCAGGGCGATGTCGTCGACGCCGTACCCGAATTTTTCTACCAGCAGGAATCCGGCGAAAACCATGAAGATCTGGCGACGGGCACCGGACAGGAATGTGAGACCGTAGTAAAGCCAGTATCGTCTGCGCAGGATGAGGCGACGATGCTGAATCACCGGCTCCGGATACTTCGGAAACGCCAGCCAGGCGACCACGGCGATGCCTGCCGTCAGCCCGCCCGCCACCAGGTAGGTCGTTCGATAACCCAGGTCAAAGAACTCGAAGGCGAGCCACACGAGCCCGTAGGCGAGAAGGCCGGTGAAGGCGCCGACGGCGATGAGTCTGCCCAGGGTTTCCGGCGCCCGTGACTTGTCGATCCACTGGAGCGCGAGAGAACTCTGGATTGTCTCGTAATAATGGAACCCCACCGACATGATGACCGTGGTGCAGTAAAGACCGATCACGGTGGGAAAGAAGCCGGTCAGGGCGGTGCCGACGCCGAGGAGCGCCAGGGACAGCAGAGCGAGGGATTGCTCGCGGAGGATCAGAAGTACGAACACCACCGCGAACGCCAGGAATCCCGGAATCTCCCTCAGGCTCTGGAGAATACCGATTTCGGCCCCTGTGAAGGCGGCAGCCTCGATAGCGAAATTGTTCAGCAGAGCCTGCCAGGTGGCGAAGCTCAGCGGGACGCCGGCCGCCATGAGAAACAGCAGCATTTCCGGTCTGCGCCAGTGACGGGTCGTACGGGTCTCCATGGCCGCCAGTGTAATGCAATCGGGCCGTTACGGTGTCGGCCTGAGAAAACCCGAATCTACGATTTTTCTGCTGCGGGCCCGCGGGGAGATGGGGCACCGGCAGATCCGGCATCGGTGTCCGGGCCCGCGCCAAATCTCTCGTTCTCGTAGAGACGTTCGACAAAGCTCACGAGCCGGGGGTACTCCGTCCGCCAGCGGTGAATGTCGGCGGCCATAGGCGCCGGCATCAACTCAACCGGAATCCGCGCCTTGTCGGCTCTACCCGCCCCATAGGCGGGCGGCTGCAACCAGAGGCCCGTGAGGCTGGCCAGGGTGATATCGGCGAAACTCAACCTGCCGTCCCCGAGGATCGATTCCCTGCCGTCCGACAGCCGTGACTCCATGTCGGACAGGAGCCCCTCGATCCGGGCCACCCCCCGGCCGTGGGCCGTTTCGCTCAGCCGAAACGCGCGCCGCATCAGCCCCCGAAGCAGGGGGTACAGGATGGAAGCGGTGGCGCGCTGCCAGAGGGGAACATGGGGATCCCCGCTGCCCCACGCCCGGAGTGTCAGGCGTCGGTGAGGAAGTACGTGGTAGTAGACCCACCGCTGGAGATCGACGCCATAGCGGTCCAGCCGCGCTTCGAGCGCCACGGACGCCTCCGTTGGCCGCCACGGACGCCTCCGTTGGCCGGAGGAAATCGCCTCTGCCTTCCGGGCTCAGCCCGTAACGACCCCAGAGGTATCGCAGGATGTCCGGGGAATTTCCGATGACCGAAGTGACGGCTCCCGTCCTCACGAGGAGCCGGGGGACCGTTCTGCCGGTGACAAAGACTCCCAGCGCGCCCATATCCGGGATTTCCCGGTACGACACTCCCAGGCGGTCGAGACACCAGCGGACCTTCTCGACGAAATGACTGGCCGGAATGGTCTCGAGCCTCAGTTCCGGGCCCGTCGGCGAATTGAACAGAGCCAGAACCACGACCGCCCATCGCCACAACAGCACAGCGGCGACCAGACCGATGGCGCCCGCCGGCCCCATCCCGGCGACCGCCACCAGCAGCGGAGACACTATCAGTGCCAGGGCTGGCAGGGCTCGATCGCGCCCCGGAATCACCGGCTCGGTGACGGTGGTTCGTGTAACATCGCGAGAGTCCCCTTGATGACGATCCACGGTGCTGACCATGCGAAACGAGATCATGCTGACCGCCACGGAGGCCCGGGTGATCGGATCGCTCATCGAGAAAGAGATCACCACACCGGACCAGTATCCGCTCTCGATGAACGCCCTCAAGCTTGCCTGCAACCAGAAGAGCAGCCGCGACCCGATCATGTCCCTGGGCGACGAGGAGGTTCGGGAGACCCTGGACGCCCTTTCCAGAAAACATCTGGTACTGGAACGCTCCGGTTTCGGCAGCCGTGTACCGAAATTCAAGCAGCGATTCTGCAATACGGAGTTTTCATCCCTGCAGTTCTCCGAGCAGGAGCGCGGAATCATCTGCGCGCTCCTGCTCAGAGGGGCGCAAACCCCCGGTCAGCTCCGGACGCACACCCACCGGCTGTGTGAATTTTCCGATGCCGACCAGGTCGAGGAGACGCTGACACAGCTTATGGAACGCCCCGACGGCCCCTTCGTGGCGAAGCTGCCTCGCGAGGCCGGCAAACGGGAATGCCGTTTCATGCACCTTTTCGGCGATACGGAAGAGGCGCTGCCTGAATCCGAGGACCCCGAGCCGGTGATACGCCGTAGCGAGTTGCCGGACCGCAATCCGCTGCAGGATCTGGAACGGAGAGTCACCGCGCTGGAGCAGCAGATGGCCGCTCTCCAGGCTCGAATCCCGGGCCCGGACGGGGACTGAGGCAAGGTCTCCGTGGAGATCCTTTATCCGCTGTTCGCCATGGTGCTGCTCACCGCCGTCGCCCTGTTCCGGCTCGGCTATCTGAGGTACAGGGCCGTCGCCGGGCGGCAGGTGGACCCGGCCTACTACAAGACCTATCAGGGGAACGGAGAACCGGATTCCATAGCCGCTACTTCGAGGCACGTGGTCAATCTTTTCGAGACGCCGGTGCTGTTCTATGTGGCGGTCCTCCTGGCCTACCAGGTCGGCAGCACGGGAGCAGGGCTGGTGGCGCTGGCCTGGGTGTACGTGGCCCTGCGGGCCGCGCACAGCTGGATTCACCTGACATCGAACGTAGTGGCGTGGCGATTCAAGGTGTTCATCATGAGCTGGCTCACGCTGTTATGCATGTGGATCGTCCTCGGCATCGGCATCCTGGGATCGTCATGATGAGACGGGGTAAATCGGCGCATGACAGATAACACGCGAATCGAGGAGCTGGAAACCAGGCTCGCATTCCAGGACAAATCTCTCCAGGAACTGGGGGACTCGGTGTATCGCCAGGAACTGCAGATCGAGCGGCTCGAAGCCGCTGTCAGAGTCCTGACGGAACGAATTGCGGATCTGGCCGAAGCCATGCCGGAATCAACTCCGGACGACCAGAAGCCGCCGCACTACTGACCTTCGTCGGGGCAGCTTTCGGGAAGAGATTTCCGAGCGGTGAGGCGTTCCTGCAGTTCCTCCAGCTCGACCCAGCGCTCGGTGGTCGCCTCCAGTTCCGCGGTTTTTTCTTCCAGCGTCGCGAGAACCGGAGCCGTTTGCTCATAGGGCGCCGTAAAAAAATCGGGGTCCGAGACCTGCTGTTGAAGCCCGGCGATTTCCTGTTCCAGGGACTCGATCGCTTCCGGCAGCCGATCCAGTTCCCGCTGCTCTTTGTAGCTCAGTTTCGTCGGGGGCCGGGACCGGTCACGGCCGCGGCTTCCGCCGCCGCCCGCTTTCTCGCCGGCTGGCCCATCTGCCTCGGCAAGACTGTGCCCGCGACGCTCCCAGTCGCTGTAACCCCCGGCATATTCGATGATCCTTCCGCCTTCCTCGAAGGCCACGATCTTGTTCACCACGTTATCCAGAAACTGGCGGTCGTGGGTCACGACAATGAGAGTGCCGGTGTATTGCGCCAGCTGGCGCTCCAGGACCTCCAGCGTTTCCACGTCCAGATCGTTCGTGGGCTCGTCCAGAACAAGCACGTTGGTGGGCCGGGTAAACAGCCTGGCCAGAATGACGCGATTACGCTCACCGCCAGAAAGTGACTTGACCGGCGTCATCGCCCTCTTGGCGCTGAACAGGAATCCGGTGAGATAGCCCACGACGTGCTGTTGTTTGCCGTTGACAGTCACATAATCGCGGCCGTCTCCCACATTCTCCGCGACGCTTTTCTCGGGATCCAGATCCCCTCGCAGCTGGTCGAAATAGCCGATTTCCAGGTGTGTTCCGTGTTTGACGGTACCGGACCAGGGCTCGATCTCTTTCAGAAGAATTTTCAGCAGCGTGCTCTTGCCGACGCCGTTATTGCCCACCAGCCCGATTCGATCGCCGCGGGCGATTTTCACTGTCAGCCCGTCGATGAGAGTTCTGCCGCCATAACCATGGGTGATGCGGTGCGCCTGGATAACCTTGCGTCCCGAGGGCTCGGCTTCGCCGATCCGGATTCGGGCGTCCCGGGGCCGGGGAATGCGCTGCAGCCGCTCATCGCGCATGGCCATCAGGGTGCGAACCCGCCCCTCGTTTCGGGTCCGGCGCGCCTTGATGCCCTGCCGGAACCAGGCTTCCTCCTCCGCCAGTTTCCTGTCGAACTCGGCGTTGGCCCGACGCTCCTCCTCGATAGCCTCGGACTTGCGTCTCAGATACTGCCGATAATCTCCCGGCCAGCTCACGAGGCGCCCCCGGTCGATCTCGATGATTCGTGTGGCGAGACGCTGGACGAAGGCCCGGTCATGGGTAATGAACAGCACGCTGCCGGGATACGCCCACACCCGGTCCTCCAGCCAGCGTATCGAAACCAGATCGAGATGGTTGGTGGGCTCGTCCAGCAGCAGCAGATCCGGCCGACTGACCAGGGCCTTCGCCAGCGCGACCCGGCGGCGCCAGCCTCCGGACAACTCGTCCAGCCGGCGCTCGCCAGGCAACTGCATTTCGCTCATCATGGCTTCCACACGCCGCTCCAGATGCCAGGCATCGGCCGCATCGATGCGCCGCTGAAGTTCCTCCAGTTCCCGGAGCCCCCCGGCATCCAGCTTCTCCCGCGATCGGCGGTGGTACTCGTCACACAGACTTTGCAAATGGGCCAGCCCCGACGTGACGACTTCCCGGACGGTCTGATTCAGGGTCTCGGGTAGCGTCTGCTCCAGCTGACTGACCCGCAGATCAGCCCTGAACTGGATTTCCCCCCCGTCGGGCTGATACTGTCCGGTGATCAAGCGGAGCAACGAGGTTTTGCCGGCGCCGTTGCGCCCGATCAGGCAAACCCGCTCGTCCTGCTCAATGGCGAGACAGGCCTCACGAAGGATCACCTGGTCGCCGAAGTTCAGCGAGACGTCATCAAATCGGACGAGAGTCATCGGGATTCTGCTTTACTTGGCGCCGATGGAACGGGCCGGGATTGTGGCGGGATGCGGGACGTAACTCAAGGCGACCAGCCCCGGTGACCGGAATCCGGCTGACCGGAACAGACGCCGTGAAACGCACGGCCGAACGGACGGAGTGTCCGGCCTTTTGCGAAACCGAACAATGGAGACGAACTGTCGTGACCCGGATCGACCTGGAACATTTCCGCCAGGAACTGCTGGCGCTGCGAGAAGAGATTTTGAACGCCAGCGAGACCGAGGACGAAAGCGCCTCCCCGGTGGAGCTTGACCAGTCCCGGATCGGTCGCCTGTCGCGCATGGATGCTATGCAGGGACAGGCCATGTCGGCGGAGATGAAGCGGCGGCGAAAGGCTTCTCTGCAGAAGATTGCCGGCGCTCTCGAACGGATTGACGAAGGCGACTTCGGTACCTGCGAGGAATGCGGAGAACAGATTGCGACGGCCCGGCTGGAACTGGATCCGTCTGTCACCCTGTGTATTCGCTGCGCCACGGAAGCCGAGCAGGGCTGAGGGGCCTTCGCCGGGGGGATGCCCTGCCGAGCCCGGCGCAGAATGAGACCCGATGAGCCGCTGCCTTCGAGCCGTCTGACCGGCGCTTTTATCAGCCTCGCCCCTGCCGTTCTGTCTCTGGGATACACTTTGCCTGCTTCGGCACACAGGGAGGCGGCATGACCGATTATGTAATCTCCGTTCGAAATATCCGTCGAGGGGTCTTTGGCAGCGAACCGGGCACCACGCGATTCCTGGAAATTCCCGCCGATGCCGACGCCCCGCACCCCGATCACGGCATAGGAAGGACGCACTGGGTCGAGCGGGTCATGGACCTGGCGCGCACGGGCCCGGATCCTGCGACGGGCAGGGACTGCGGGGATATTCTGGTGCTGGTCCACGGTTACAACAACGAGCTGCCCGTGGTCATGAAGCGTCACCGCCGCCTGAAAGAGAATCTCTCTGCCGCGGGTTTCGGTGGTGCCGTGGTCAGCTTCGACTGGCCCAGCAACAATATCGCGCTCAATTACCTGGAAGATCGCAGCGATGCCCGAATCACCTCCATCAAACTCGTGGACGACTGTATCCGGCTGTTCACGTTGACCCAGCTGCGCGGATGCGCCTACAACGTGCACCTGCTCGCGCACTCCACCGGCGCCTACGTCATTCGTGAAGGTTTCGACGATGCGGATGACCGGCGCAATATCGCCGCTACCAACTGGACCGCCAGCCAGGTCGTTTTCGTCGGTGCCGACGTGTCGGCGAAATCACTGGGACTGGACGACTCCAAATCCAGCTCCCTGTATCGGCACTCCATACGCCTGACCAACTTCCAGAACCCATACGACTCGGTCCTGAAGCTCTCCAATATCAAGCGAATGGGGGTCGCTCCCCGCGCAGGCCGGGTGGGCCTCCCGGACAGAATTCCGCACAAGGCCGTAAACGTGAACTGCGGCCCTTACTTCCGGACCCTGAGGCCCGATCCCGACACCACGGGTTCGTGGGAGCACTCGTGGTATTTCGACAGCCCGTTTTTTGCAGAGGACCTGGCGCTGACGCTGAAAGGAGATATCGACAGGAACTATATCCCGACCCGGAGACGGGGACCGGATGGTTCGCTGTTGCTCGGATCACCGGTCACACCCGCATGACCAGGCAGGAACCCGGCCCGGGATCCCTGACCATCGCCGCCACGGCAGCCGCCATGGTGGCATTCGCGGCCAATTCGGTCCTCTGCCGCATGGCTCTCGAGGCCGAGACCATCGACCCGGCCAGCTTCACATCTTTGCGACTGGTCTCCGGCGCCGTCATGCTCTGGATGCTGACCCGCCTGCTCGGCAAGCCCCGGACTACTGCCGGCAGCTGGGAGTCAGCAGCGTATCTATTCGCCTACGCCATCACGTTTTCCTTTGCCTACACGAGCCTGTCGGCGGGAACCGGGGCGCTGCTGCTGTTCGGATCGGTACAGATCACGATGATCATCTGGGCGCTTTTTTCCGGTGAGCGTCCTCTGCCCGGGCGATGGCTCGGCATGGCCACGGCCTTGATCGGTTTTATCTACCTGGTTCTGCCGGGCGTCACCGCGCCCTCTGCCGCCGGCGCTGCGCTGATGACGGCCGCCGGGATTTCCTGGGGCTTCTACTCGCTTCGACGCAAGGGTCACACGGACCCGCTGGCCGCCACGGCCGGAAATTTTCTCAGGGCGGCGCCCATGGCGCTCGTGGTCAGCCTCGTCCTGTTGTCCGGGACTCATGTTTCGGCCCGTGGCATCGTGCTCGCGCTGGCCTCGGGAGCAGTAGCGTCCGGCCTCGGATATGTGGTGTGGTACGCGGCCCTGCGCGGCCTGAGCGCCAGCGGAGCGGCAGTCGTCCAGATATCCGTCGCCCCGATCGCGGCCCTGGGAGGCGTGCTCTTTCTGGGAGAAGCCGTGAGCGCACGGCTGCTGATCGCCTCGATCCTCATACTGGGAGGTATCACTGTCGCCCTGCTGTCCAGACCCCGAGCCGCCTGATTGAGCCCTGTTGGCGGGTCTCCGTCCCGCATGGCTGGTCTATTCTTCGCCCAGCGGGCCGAGACCACAATGATGGAGCGAGTTCATGGAAATACTGCGATCAGCCGCGCGACGCGGCATCCGATTCCTGGAAACCCTGGACAATCGACCCGTGGCGCCAGCGCCCGAAGCCGTCGCCAATCTGGACAAATTCGACGTTCCCCTCCCGCAGAAAGGCTGCGACCCGGAGACGATGCTGGAACAGCTGGACCGCCTTGGCTCTCCAGCCACGGTTGCTTCCGCCGGCGGAAGATTTTTCGGCTTTGTCATTGGAGGCACGCTGCCGGCGACGCTGGCGGCCAACTGGCTCGCCGGAGCCTGGGACCAGAACACCGGGCTATGGGCGGGATCGCCGGTCGGCTCTGCCCTCGAGATCGTGTCCCTGCGATGGTTGCGGGAGCTCCTCGATCTCGATGACGCCTGGGGCGGCGCTTTTGTCACCGGAGCCACCATGGCCAATTTCACCTGCCTGGCGGCGGCGCGACGCGCGCTTCTGGGCACGGCCGGCTGGGACGTGGAGAAGGATGGACTGTACGGGGCGCCGGAAATCACGGTGATCGCCGGCGAGGACGCCCACGCGACTCTCTTCAAAGCCCTCGGCATGCTGGGACTCGGGCGCGAGCGAGTCATCCGGGTGCCGGCGGACGAACAGGGCCGTATCAGGGAAGAGCTGGTTCCTCCCGTGGAGGGTCCTACCCTCCTGTGCCTGCAGGCGGGAAACGTGAACTCGGGCAGCTTCGATGCCCTCCGGAAGATCTCGGAACGGGTTCGCGGCCCCCAAACGTGGATCCACGTGGACGCGGCCTTCGGACTCTGGGCCGCCGCCTCGTCCTCCCGACGTCACCTTGTCGACGGCCTGGAACTGGTGAACTCCGTCTGCACGGACGCCCACAAGTGGCTCAATGTTCCCTACGACAGCGGCATCGCGCTGGTCCGTTGCCCGGAGGCACTGCGGGGCGCCATGTCCTTTTCCACCGCCTACCTGCCGGAGAACGAACGGCGCGAACCGTCCCATTACACCCCGGAACTGTCTCGCAGGGCCCGCGGCGTCGAGGTCTGGGCGGCCCTTGCAACCCTCGGTCGCGACGGCCTCGAGGAACTCGTCGATCGCAACTGCCGACAGGCAAGGCGGTTTGCGCAGGGCCTGGCCGGGGCTGGCTACGAGATTCTCAATGAGGTTGTACTGAATCAGGTGCTCGTGTCCTTCGGCGACGATGAGCGCACCCTGAAAACCATCGAAAAAATCCAGCGCGAAGGCACCTGCTGGTGCGGCGGAACCCGCTGGCAGGGCAAGGCCGCCATGCGTATCAGCGTCTGCAGCTGGGCCACAACCGACGAAGACGTGGAGCGCAGTCTGGAGGCGATGATCCGGTGTGCCGCAAGCGCCGGTGACTGAAGGTCGGCCAGCGGAGAAACTACACGCCCCTGTTGTCCCGATCGCCCCTTCCCGGGCTCCGGAGATCGGCCCCCAGCCATGCGGCCCCCCGCACCCCGCTGGAGTCGCCGTGCATATGCCGCTGCACCGAGAGACAAGGAATGTCGGTGAACACGTGGGGAGCGATTGATGCCTGAGCCCGCTCGGCCAGGCCGGGCAGGTTGGACATGCCGCCGCCAAGGACAATCACATCTGGATCGAGAATGTTGACCACGCCTGCCAGCGCCCGTCCAAGCCTGTCCGTGTAACGATCGAGAGTCGAGTTGGCCTGTGTGTCTCCGGCCTCCGCGCGGGCCACGATCTCCCGTGTCGTCAGGCGAGCGCCGGTCACGCTGGCATGATCCCGCTCCATCCCCGGGCCGGACAGGAAAGTTTCTACGCACCCCTGGCGTCCGCAATAACAAGGCGGGCCGGGCCGCTCGTCTGCCGTTCGCCGCGGGAGCGGATTGTGACCCCACTCCCCTGCGATGGACTGACGCCCCTCAATGATCCGGCCGTCTACGACGATTCCGCCGCCAACACCGGTACCCAGGATGACGCCGAAAACCACCCGACCGCCCGCGCCAGCGCCATCGGTAGCTTCCGACAATGCGAAGCAATTGGCGTCATTCATGAGCCTGACCCCTCGTCCCAGGGCCTCCCGCAGATCCTGGTCCATCCGATGGCCGATAAGCCAGGTCGAATTGGCGTTCTTCACCAGGCCTGTTCCCGGAGAAATCGTGCCTGGCAGCCCGACGCCAACGGTGCCCGTCCGACCCGTCTCTTGCTCGGCCGCGCGCACCAGCTCCGCACAAACGCGGACGGTTCCCTCGTATTCCGTCGGCGCAGGGATCCTTCTGCGCCATAACTCCTCACCGTCGCCCGTCAGCGCAATCGCCTCGATCTTGGTTCCGCCGATATCGAGGCCGATCATCATTCCCACAGTCTTTGTCACTGGACCGGAATTCCTTGCATGACTGATATCCTATCGCGCCACCGGCTGATCTCCACGACTGCGCCATGAGCACACTGGACCGCATCCCGCCATGTTCGGGCACGTACATCCTGAAATTTCATCTCGGCCGTGATCGAAACATCAGGATCGGTGCCCTGGGACCGCTGAAATTCAGCTCCGGCGTCTATCTCTATGTGGGCAGCGCGCTCGGCCCCGGGGGGCTCAGAGCAAGACTGAAGCATCACCTGGCCACGTCACCGCGCCCACACTGGCATGCAGACTACCTGAGACGATACTCCCGGTTATCGAGCGTGTGGCTGTCTGCCGGAACCGATCGAAGAGAATGCAGCTGGACAGCCATGCTGTCCGAACTCCCGCAGATCGAATCCTTCGGCCACGGCTTCGGGTCTTCCGACTGCCGGTGCCCGAGTCACCTACTGCGCGTGGTCGGCCCAGCGTCGCAACTGCGCCGGACCATCGGCGAGCATCTGCCGCAACAGGCTGTGCGTATCAGGCTATAGGAATCCGACAGCCAGAAATTTCGTGACATGGACGGGGCAGAGACCTTAATCTTTGTCTGCCGGGATCCCGCACTCGGCTACCGGGAACGAGGCCGGTCCGGGATCGCGGGCACATTGGTGGCCCGGTCTTGCAACCCGGGCGCGTCGGGTGGCTCGTGTGTTGTCGACTCGGCGGAGCAATCGATGCAACACACATGGTCCAGGACAATTTGATGAATATCTATGTTGGCAACCTCGCTTTTCGGACGACAGAAGACGACCTCCGCCAGTTGTTTGCGGAACACGGCGAGGTTTCGAGTGTGAAGATCATTGCCGACCGGGAAACCGGTCGTTCGAGGGGATTCGGCTTCGTCGAGATGCCAAATCAGGCAGAAGCGGAAGCCGCCATCAACGCCATCAACGACACCGACGTCGGCGGCCGGAATCTCAGGGTCAACGAAGCTCGCCCGCGTACTGATCGTCCGGCGCCGCGACGCTTCTAGCTCGCCTGTTCCCGATGGATTTTCCTGCAGGGGACGCCGACGGCGTCTCCCCGCTCGCTCGTGCACTTGAGTTGGCAGCCTTGCAAGAGAGCAGATGAAACCGGCCAGAAACGTGCTCGGGGAGCCGCTGGAGACCTGCGGAGAAAGGCCCGTAACAGGTTTTTATCGCGATGGCTGCTGCAATACCGGTCGCGAGGATCTGGGAGCCCACGTGATTTGTGCCCGCGTCACGGCCGAGTTTCTGCAGTTCAGCCTGC
>Ga0111153_1046_pt1 | contig 32838 bp, 31 predicted proteins | sample DeeMarSeWOR28_12_FD_80255 | JGI IMG/M metagenome (GOLD analysis project Ga0111153, IMG submission 80255) | Gammaproteobacteria bacterium SG8_31 | reverse complement strand
TGCTCGATCACCCCGTAGGAAACCAGGGAGAATGCGGCGATACCCAGCTCCACGACCATGTAGAGCCTGAGAGGGTTGCGGGTTCTTTCAGACCACTTGCCGAAGTAGTAGCTGCCCAGTCCCAGGCCCAGGAGGAAGACGGCCACCACCGTGGCTACGGCGAAACTGCTGACACCGAAGACGAGCCCGAGGAGTCGGATCCAGATCAGCTGGTAGATCAGGGCCGAGAATCCGGACAGGCAGATCGCGGCAAAGAAAAGCCGGGGATTGAGGATCCATGCCATTAAAAATTCATCCCATCTCGGGTGGAGGTTCCGACGCACCCGGCCCACTGGTGGCGTTGACCATCACGCCGGTAGGAAATGGATGATACCGGCCTGTCGTCGTCCGTGCTTCGCGGAAAGCCGAACGGCGCCCGCGGACAAGACGAATAAAGAAGATACCCCAAGTACGACGGGCCGGGCCAAACGCGCAACGCGCCATCAGGCGCGATCGTATCCGCGGATGGGGTGCCGCAGATGGGGAGGCCTCTCCGGCGGGAACTGCCGGTGAGGTCGTATCCATAAAAAAAGCCCGGAGAACCATCTCCGGGCTTTTCGGTTTCCGGCCTGCTTCTTGTCGGCAGGCTTGATTCGAATCCGCGGACCGTCCCTGGTCTGGGTCGAGAAGGGTGGGCCCGAAGGCCCACCCGGTGACCCCGTAGGTCAGTCGACTATCATGCCACTAGTTGGCGTCGATGATGGTCTGGCGACCCTCCTCGAACGGCTGCGGCACCCAGCCGTTCTGGTAGGCGTGGGCATTAACGGAGCGATGACAGGTCATGCAGGAAGACGTCGTTATACCCTCGAGCACGTCGTTGACCTGGTTTCCGAAGGGCGGGTTACCGGTTTCGACCGTGGAGGCCATGGCCTTGGTCGGATCCGGCATTACCGCGAAAGCGAAGGTGCCATCTTCGTTTACCGCGTGACACGCCGCGCAATCATAGATGCCGCGCGGATAGGTCGGCGTGTGGAAGTTGTGCGGCTGGCACGTGTTGCTCGTCGCCGTCGCCGGATCCGACCCGAAGACTGTGCTTCCCGGCGTGTTCTGCGAGCCGTACACACAGTCGCTCTCAGTCGGCCAGTTCTGCAGGTCATCCACGCTGCCGGCCCAGGCGTAGATGCCGCGACCGCGGTAAATGACGATCGGAGCACCGGTCTCGCCAGCTGAGTGGACAGCATGCAGCATTTCCCTCATGCCGAAGGCCTGGCCGGACCTGCCGTCGTACGCTTCGGACGCATCCACGCCGCCGAAGTTGTCGACGCGGACGTACTGGTCGTTGGCGGCCGTGTTGTGGCAAAGCAGGCACATGTCCACATTATCGACCCGGTTGCCACCGTGCTGGTACAGCGAACCCACGTGGCAGTTCAGGCACTGGGTGGTGTCAACCACGAGGCGACGCGGAGGTGCTGCGCCACCCTCGCCGACTTTCCAGTCGAAGGTCGGGGTCTTGGCGCGAACCTGCATAAGCCCGTCCGTGTCGTCGGGATCCGGGCTGGGCAGGCGGGGCTTGCCCTGGATGGCCACGCGGCCGTACATGGCGTCGGTCTCTTCCACCGGAACCACCGTGGTTGCGACGTTGCCGGAGCACGTGGTGTTGGAGTTGTCGACATCCGGGCTGCTGCCGGGCTGGCCGGCAGCATCCGGGTCCGTCCCGAGGATGAAGTCCTGGCCCTGGGCATAGTTGCGCAGGATGCTCAGGTTGCCAAGCGACTCCCCGTCCGCGTCTTCGTCGGCGAAGAACACCGGGGTGCCCTCACCCGCCGTAGCGTTACAGGGATTGACACCCACGTCGTCGTAGCTCGCCTGCCAGGTGATGGTCAGGTCGGTGCCGTCGTCGGCCACGTCGGTGATCGTCCAGGCGATCTTGGCGCCTTCCGTGACGGAGAGATCCTCACCGTCCCAGATCACGCCGCTACGCTCGGTGAGCGAGCCGTTGTGCATCGCGGCGACTGTCTGCGGGGCAGTGGGAATCTGTCCCGCGTGGCAGGTCTCGCAGCCACCCGTGAGACCCTCATGGAGGCCTGTATACAACGGGTCATCCGGCGCAAACATGGTCTCGGTGGACCCGTGGCAGCTGAAGCAAGCCACAGCGATGACCGGCATGGCGTTGACTTCCGCCAGCTGCTCATCGGTCTCGTGGCAGACGCTACAGTTGTTCATGTAGGTCGGGTAGGTGACGTGGGGCTCGACGGGCTCAACAGGATCTCTCCAAGACTCGATACTGCTGTGGTAGCCGTGGACCACTCTAAAGAGAGCTGGCGTGACGTCGGGATCGTCCGACTCGTCGGAGCCGTGGCAGACCAGGCAGGGCTCGGCGCCGTCCGACGCGGCAAAACCGCCTCCGTGGACCTGAATACCTTCCGGACCGTGGCAGGCTTCGCACGCCTCGGCGTCCACTGCCACCGGGCTCACTTCCGGCGGGAACGGACTGGCCGGGTAGTCAGCGTAGAAATAGGCGCGCGTCGCTCTATCATCGCCAGCCACAACCTGGAACAGCCAGCGATTGTTGTTCGCCGCCTCAGGTCCGGCGCCGGCAACAGTGATGGTGTAGTTTCCGTCGCCGTTGTCGGTCAGCGTCGCAAAGTCACGGAGGTCAGTGCGGGTCCCCCCGTTGTTGAAATAGGCGCGCCGTGCGGTGTCATAGCCTGTCGCCGGGGCTCCGTCGGCCGCCAGTTCGATCGGCGGCAGGGCGTGTGAAGCCACCGCATCAGCGATCGAGCCTGTATTGTGGCAGACTGTGCAGCTTTCCACGGGAATGGTCTGGGGCGCGCCACCGGCGGCTGCGTTGCAGTCATAAGTATTGAACAAACCGTCGCCGTTCAGATCCTCTGTGAACGGAGCATCCGGGAGGACAAAATCCCCGACGCCGTTTTCATTCAGGTCCCAGCATGCGACCCCGTCTTGACCGGCCTCGCCTGCAGGTCCCGGTGCGCCATCGTCCCCGTCATCACCGCTGCAACCCGCAACGGCGAGACCGAGACAGATGACAGACAGGAGCGCGGCAAACCGGAAGTTTCCGTGCCTCAGTGCGTCCATAATGACTGCCCCCAAGTTTCAGTAGTTACGCCAAAATGGCGTTCCGATGTCGCATAACAGACCGGAACACCGAAATACCGCATAGTCCACAAGAAAAACCGCTTCCAGATCCAACCGCTCGTCCCGCCAAAACCATTAATTTTCATGGGATTTTGATGAGAATGATTATTGTTTCTTAGGCGCGTTCCTTTCTTGTTGCTCCCCTATTTAGACGACCTCCAGAGCATTTCCCATGACCTGGATCAATTAGCCCCGCAAAATAGGTATAAATCCGTATTAACGCCCCTTTTTCCGGCTACTTTTCAGTCACTTCTGGTCTCGGCCCAGGACCATTTGCGCAAAAAAAACCGCCGGCTTCCCGAAGAAAACCGGCGGTTCTATCTGTCCGTCGAGGAGGGTCTAAACGAGACCCGGGATCCCGGAGGACGGAGGGACTATTTGGCGCTGGCCCCCTTGTGCTCCACCTGCCCGCCCGTGACGGACTTGATCATCGCGACGATGTCGTCGGCCGACTCCCCGGCGAAATCGTCTGCATAGTGACAGTCCGCACAGTTGGCCTCGAAGACCGCCTTGCCGGCCTCCACGTCACCCGCCATGGCGGACATACCCCAGAAAGCCAACGGCAGGGACAGAAGAATACCTTTCATTGCACGCATCGAATCATTACTCCATCGGTGAAACGTGGAGATCGGATGATATCGCAGCGGTCCGCCCCATCGCCATGGTGGAACGTCGCATCAAACGGCGGGCAGGAATCAATCAGTCCCTAGTCTTCCGGGGCCACGTTACGGAGATAGGCGGCGAAGGCCTTGCCGTACTCTTCGTGCTTCAGACCGAAATGCACGGTGGCCTCCAGGTAGCCCAGCTTGCCACCGCAGTCGAAGCGGACCCCGTCGAATTCGTAGGCGCGAACCTCTCTCGCATCCAGCAGCCGGGCGATGGCGTCGGTCAACTGGATCTCGCCGCCGGCGCCCGCGCCGATCTCGGCAAGAAAGTCAAAGATCTCCGGCTCGAGGATGTAACGGCCGACCACTGCCAGGCTGGAGGGCGCTTCTTCCGGCGCGGGCTTCTCGACGATGCCCTTGAGCCGCCAGAGGTGATCGCCGACCGGTTCGCCGTCGACCACGCCGTACTGGTCGGTCTGATCCCGGGGCACCCGCTGCACCCCCACCACGCTGCCGCCGGTCTCCTCGTACATCTGGCGCATCTGCTCAAGGCACGGCGTCCCAGCGTCGATCAGGTCGTCCGCCAGGTGGACGAAGAACGGATGATCGCCGACCACCGACCGGGCGCAGAGCACCGCATGCCCGAGGCCCAGCGGGGCGCCCTGGCGAATGTAGATGCAGGTCACGTCTTCCGGAACGATGGAGCGCACCATCGCGAGTTCCTCCGGCTTGCCCTTGTCGATCAGCAGCTGCTCGAGTTCGGTGTCCCAATCGAAATGATCCTCGATGGCCCGCTTGTGGCGGCCCGTGATGAATACGAGATTGGTGGCGCCGGCGGCCAGGGCCTCCTCCACCGCATGCTGGATCAGCGGCTTGTCCACGACGGGAAGCATCTCTTTGGGGCTGGCCTTGGTGGCGGGAAGGAACCGGGTGCCCTTTCCTGCCACGGGAAACACGGCGTACTTGATCGGCTTCGGCACGTTACAACTCCCTGTCCGTCCTGGCGCCCGGCGGCGCCTTCGATTTGGGCGCCATGCTGGCACAGGGAAAGATCCGCTTCAACGACGCAAATCTCAAAAAATGAGGCCGGCGAAAAGCCGGCCCCACTGTTCGTCGACGGCGTCTGCTCTCAATTCCCGGCGGGTTCGGGCGTCACGACGATGCGGCCCTCGTTCCATTCCAGGATCCGCGGGCCGATGCCGCTCACGTCCATGAGCTGCTCCGGCGTTTCGAAGCGACCCACGGTCTCGCGGTAGTCCACAATCGCCTGGGCCCTGGACAGACCGATACCGTCGAGCTCCGCCGCCAGGGTATCGGCGTCGGCCGTGTTGATGTTGACGGTCCCGGCGTAGGCGTAACCGGCGGCCAGCACGGCGAGGATGGTTGCCGTTCTTGTGATCAGTCGAAACATGGTTTCCCTCCTTAGGCAATTAGGGTCAGTGGCTGTCGGTCCGGGCGACCTCCCGGATCCGGTTAACACGCTACCTCTGCCGGCTGACGAGCGCAGGGTCCCAAATCGGACCGCTTGGCCCGGAAACTCGCTCCGTGTCTCAGGAAATGGAGGCGTCGAACTGGAATCGGGCCAGGGGACGGCTGCTGCCCCAGGACTTGCAGGTGGGACACTGCCAGAACAGCATCTGCCCGGAGAACCCGCAGGTGTGGCATCGGTATGTCGGGCTTCTCTGGGCCAGCCGACGCAGCGCCTGCGTGATACGGCGGACGGAATCCACCTCGGTCCCGGCATCGGTGTCGGGCGGCCTCATGATCTCCAGGAGATCGGTCAGCAGCGGGTTCTGGCTGATGAACTCATTAATACAGGCCGTGGTGACCGGGTCGTCGAATCCGCCGTCGACGATGGCCGCATAGGCGATGCCGGGCTTGACCCGCGGCTGCGCTTCCACCAGCGACCCGAGCAGGTCGGCGAAGCCCTGCAAATCACCCATCGCCTGGTAGCACTTGCGCATGGCCGGCAGCACGATGGCCGCGAACGCCGGATCCTGTTCGAGGGCGTGCCGGTAGAGGCGGACAGCCAGTTTCCGGTCCCCGTCCTCGTCCGCCAGGCGGGCCCTGATCAGCGTGCCTCTCAGGGATCCCCGGTCTGCATTCCTCGCACGGTGCAGGCATTCCCGGGCTTTCTCCACATCGCCGTCGGCCAGCGCCTTTTCGGCGATTTCGCAATAATAATGAGCGACCACCGGACCACCGCCCTGCTCGGATACCGAGACCAGCTGATCCATGACGGCAATGGCTTTCTCCCACTCGCTTTCCTGCTCGTAGATCCGTACGAGCTGCTCGAGCGCCACCTGCTCGTACCCGGGCGTCCCCGACAGGCGTCTGAACATGTCCTCGGCCCGGTCGAACAGGCCGGCCTTGAGGTAGTCGTCGGCCAGCGCCTTGAGGGCCCGGTTGCGCTGGGACCGAGCGAGATCTTCCCGCTCGTAGATGTTCTGGTGGATCAGGATGGCTCGATCGACCTCGCCCCGACGCCGGAAAAGATTTCCCAGAAGGAAGTGGGTTTCCACCGTCTCGGGGTCGACGTCGGCCATGCGGCGGAAAACTTCGATCGCCTTGTCCGGTTCTTCGTTGAGCAGGAAATCGAGCCCCTCGAAATAGTCCGGATTCACGCCGGCGGACGGCAGCGCCGCCGCCTGGTGCCGCGCTGTCAGGCGGGCAAAAAACCAGCCGGCCCCGGCCGCCGCGAACAGCAGGAGCAGCAGGACAAGGGAGTCAGGTGTCATCGACGACAGAGAGCTTGCGAAGACTCTCGGCTTCCGCCTCTGCCAGCTTCGCGGCCCGGCGCTCCTTGCGGCTTCGAGCCGCCAGTTTCATCACCCACCCCAGGGCGGACAACAGGCCGAGCAGCCAGCCAATCGCCAGGCAGGCGATGAATGCATAGGCCACCGGCGTCTCCACCAGCCCGATGCCGAGATCCAGTTGGATGGAATGGGGATTCAGCCAGGCGAAACCGGCGGCCAGCACGATGGCCGCCAGAATGACAATCAAGATGAGGTATTTGCGGAGTTTGCTCATCCGCAGAGGCTCCTGGTCGGTACCGGCGAAAGGCTGCCGGCCAGGGAAAGTGTATCAGGGTTAGACGCCGCAGAGACGCTCGCCGGCTGGAACGGGACGCCCTCAGGAACGAATGGGATTGTCGCGTCCGGAATTGACGCGTTCCCTGAGATCCTTGCCCGGCTTGAAATGCGGCACATGTTTCCCGGACAGGGCCACGGCCTCGCCGGTCTTTGGATTGCGGCCCATCCGGGGCGGCCGGTAATGCAGCGAGAAGCTGCCGAAGCCGCGAATCTCGATGCGTTCGCCGGAAGACAGGCTGTCGCTCATGATTTCCAGGATGTGCTTGACCGCGAGCTCGACGTCCTTGGCCGGCAGGTGTTTCTGGCTCCTGCTGATGATGTCGATCAGTTCAGACTTTGTCATTTGTCTTCTCCGTCCGTCCTGCCTCGAGCGCTGCGGGCACGCTCCCCTTCTTGCTCCCTGGTTATTAAGGGAGCGGGGCCGCCCTTTAACAGGCGGCCCCTGTACCTTATCAGGATTCTTCCTGACCGGAAATCTGTTCCTTCAGCAGATCACCCAGACTGGTCCCGGTGCTGGAGTCCGATTTCTTGTAGCTCTGGACCGCCTGCGCCTCCTCAACCGCGCCTCGATCTCTTCCCCGGCCTTCAGGAACATTCTGGCGTCCTCGACCCGGTCCCGGGACAATTCCGAGGCCCGCAGGTAGCCCTCGACGCCGCCCAGGTCGATCTGGGCACCTTTGGCGTCCACTTCGGTCACCACGCCCTTCACGATGCTGCCCTTGGGATGCTCGGCCAGGTAGGCAGAGAACGGATCCTTGTCGAGCTGCTTGATGCCCAGGGAAATCCGCTCCCGCTCGGCATCGATGGACAGGATCACGGTCTCGACCTCGTCGCCCTTCTTGTAGTTACGGACGGCTTCCTCGCCCGGGATGTCCCAGGAGATATCCGACAGGTGCACCAGGCCGTCGATGTCGCCATCCAGCCCGATGAACACGCCGAAGTCCGTGATGGACTTGATCTTGCCGCTGACCTTGTCACCGCGATTGAAATTGGCAGCGAACTCGGCCCAGGGATTGGACATGCACTGCTTGATACCGAGGGAGACCCGTCGCCGCTCCTCGTCGATATCCAGCACCATGACCTCGACTTCGTCGCCCACCTGGACGACCTTGGAGGGGTTCACGTTCTTGTTCGTCCAGTCCATTTCCGAGACGTGCACGAGACCCTCGACGCCTTCCTCGATCTCGACGAAACAGCCGTAGTCAGCAATGTTGGTCACCTTGCCGAACAGGCGCGTGGTCGGCGGGTATCGTCGCCCCAGGTCGCGCCAGGGATCCTCGCCCAGCTGTTTGATGCCGAGGGACACACGGCAGCGCTCGCGGTCGAACTTGAGGATCTTGACGTCAATTTCGTCACCGACGTTGACGACCTCGGAGGGATGCTTGACCCGCTTCCAGGCCATGTCGGTGATGTGCAGCAGACCATCGATGCCGCCGAGATCCACGAATGCCCCGTAGTCGGTCAGGTTCTTGACGATACCCTTCACGACGGCGCCTTCCTGCAGCGAATCGATCAGCGCTTCCCGTTCGGCGCTGTACTCTTCCTCCACCACGGCGCGGCGCGACACCACGACGTTGTTGCGCTTCTGGTCCAGCTTGATGACCTTGAAGTCCAGCACCTTGCCTTCCAGGTAGGAAGGATCGCGAACCGGGCGCACATCCACGAGAGAGCCCGGCAGGAAGGCCCTGACCAGATCGATCTCCACGGTGAACCCGCCCTTGACCCGGCCGTTGATCGCGCCCTGCACGACCTCTTCCTTGTCGAAGGCCTCCTGGAGCATTGTCCAGGTACGGGCGCGCTTGGCCTTGTCCCGGGAGAGGCGGGTTTCGCCGAAGCCGTCCTCGACAGCGTCAAGCGCGACCTCCACCTCGTCACCGGCGGTAACCTCGATATCACCCCGTTCGTTGCGGAACTGCTCCGCGGGGATGACGGCCTCTGACTTGAGGCCCGCGTTGACGATGACCACATCGTCGTTCACGGACACGACCTGGCCCGTGATTATTGCACCCGGCTTGAATTGCTTGCTCGCCAGGCTCTGTTCAAAAAGTTCAGCAAAAGATTCAGACATGTTTGATTTCCCGGTGTCTCCACCAGCCCTGTTCAGCCCCGACCATCCGCTGGTCTGACGGGTCAGTTATAAAAGGCGCCGCGTTCCTGCGTCGCCACAATCTATCGAGTCTCGTCGCGCGCAGACAAGACGGAACGGAGAAATGCGATGACTGTTTCGACCACCTCCGGGATGGACATGGCCGTCGTGTCGATAACCCGTGCGTCCGGCGCCGGTTTGAGCGGCGCCACTTCCCTCTGTTCGTCCCGTCGATCCCGCTCGACGATCTCGCCATAAAGACGATCAATATTAGCATCAATTCCTTTTTCAACCAACTGCTTATGACGCCGCCGGGCCCGTTCTGCCGGGCTGGCGGTCAGGAACACCTTGGCCTCGGCATCGGGAAAGATCACGGTCCCCATATCTCGCCCGTCGGCGACCAGCCCGGGGGGCCGCCGGAAATCGCGCTGACGCTGGCTGAGCGCCGCCCGGACGGCCGGGATGGCTGCGACGCGGGACGCCTTGTCCCCGGTGGTTTCCGCCCGTATTTCCCGGCTCACATCGGCGCCGTCCAGCAACACCCGGGTATCGTCCTCGGCCGGCTCGAAATCCACCGGCAGGGCCGCGGCCAGGGCGGCAAGCCCGTCCGCGTCGTCCAGGGACACACCCTGGTGACCGGCATGAACCGCCACCGCCCGATAGAGGGCGCCGCTGTCGAGCAGATGCCATCCCATGGCCCCGGCCACCTGTCGGCAGATGGTGCCCTTGCCCGAGCCACCGGGTCCGTCCACGGCGAGAACCGGCGCCATCCTTTCCCCTTCTGTCATCCGCCCTCCTCCACGACCTCCATGCCCGCCGACGCCGCGACCGAGAGAAAGTCCGGGAAGGACGTGCCGACATTCTCGGTATCGTCGATGACGATGCCGTCCTCGGACACGGCGCCGGCCACGGCCATGGCCATGGCGACCCGGTGATCCCCCCGGCTGTTCACACGCCCACCTCGAATCGGGCCGCCGTGGACCAGCATGCCGTCCGGCCGCGGCTCCACCCGCACGCCGACAGCGCCCAGGGCTTCTGCCATGGCGTCAATCCGATCCGATTCCTTGACCCGCAGTTCCTCGGCGCCACGCACCCGGGTGACGCCATCCGCCAACGCCGCGGCCACGAAGAAGACGGGAAATTCGTCGATGGCCAGGGGTACCCATTCCGGCGCCACGTCGACGGCACGCAAACGGCTACGCCTGACCCGGATGTCTGCCGTGGGTTCGCCGCCCAGGTGCCTGGGGTTCAGCAACTCTATGTCACCGCCCATGGCCTCGAGCATCCGCAGCAACCCCACGCGGGTTGGATTGATGCCTACGCCTTTCAGGGTCAGCCCCCGGGATGCGGCCAGCAGTCCGGCCACCAGAAAAAACGCCGCCGAGGAGAAATCACCGGGCACCTCGATACGGCCTCCCCGCAGGCGGCAGGGACCGTCGAGGGCGACTCGCGCCTCGTCGAACTCGATGGGCGCGCCCATGGCGGCCAGCATGCGCTCAGTGTGGTCCCGGGAGACCGCCGGCTGGGTAACGACGGTTTGGCCCTCGGCGGACAAAGCCGCCAGCAGAATGGCGGACTTGACCTGGGCGCTCGCGACCGGGAGCCGGTATTCGATGCCGTGCAGCCGGCCGCCGGACCGCAGGTGAATCGGCGGGCAACCGTCCGTGGTATTCACCTCCGCCCCCATCAATCGCAATGGCTGGGCGATCCGCTCCATGGGTCGGGCACGCAGCGATGCATCTCCCGTCAGGACCGCGTCCAGGGAGAGACCGGCGAGCAGACCGGTCATCAGGCGGATCCCGGTACCCGAGTTGCCCAGGTCCAAGGGTGCGCCGGGTGACCTCAGGCCCCCCGGACCCTGCCCGTGAATCCTGAGCGTCCCGTCGGGGAGCGTCTCGATCTCACTGCCCATCTGCTCCAGCGCCCGGCGGGTGGCAATGCAATCGGCCCCGGCCAGGAAACCGGTGACCGTCACCGGGCTCTCGGCAATGGCACCGAGCATCAGGGCCCGGTGGGAAACAGACTTGTCGCCGGGGATCGACAACTGTCCCGAAACTTCCGGAACGGGCCGCGAGATCCAGCGTGTGAGGGTGTCGCTCATGTGGCGTGTCGGGCTCGATCCGGTCAACCCGGGCCGTCTTCGAGCACCGCCGACAGCGCCGCAATCAGCCGGGTGTTCTCATCCGGCGTCCCGATGCTGATGCGCAGACAGTCGGGCAGACCGTAGTTACCCACGGGCCTGACGATCACCGCACGTCGCAGCAAGGCTTCATAAACCGGCGCCGCCGGCCGACCGAAATCCACCAGGATAAAATTGCCCACGGACGGGATCTGCCGGAGACCCAGGCGATCGAAGGCGGCGGCCATCCGGTCCCTCTCTCGGTTGTTTGTCTGCACCGATCGAGCCAGGTATTCCTGATCGGCAAGGGCGGCAAGGCCGGCCGCCTGGACAACGGAATTCACGTTGAAGGGCTGACGAACGCGGTTGAGGATATCGGCAATCTGTGGATTCGAGACCGCGTAGCCGAGCCGCAGACCGGCCAGACCGAAAGCCTTGGAGAACGTCCGGGTCACCACCAGATTCGGATACGTATCCACCCAGGCCGTGCAGTCAGGATAGGCGGCGTCCTCGACGTAGTCCGCGTATGCCTCGTCCACCACCACCAGGGTTTCACGGGGCATTGAATCCAGGAATCGGCGCAATGCGTCGTCGCCGACCCAGGTGCCGGTGGGATTGTTCGGATTGGCGATGAAGACCAGCCGGGTATGCTCGTCAACGGCTCGCGCCATCCCCTCCAGGTCGTGCCCAAGGGGCTGCCCCTGCTCCCAGCCGAGGGCCGGTATGACCCGCGCAGTGGCACCGACCGCCTGGACGGCGATGGCGTACACGGCGAACGCGTACTGGGCGTACACCGCTTCCAGGCCAGGTTTCAGGAACGCCTCGGCCAGGAGCACCAGCACGTCGTTCGAACCATTGCCCAGGGTCAGGCAGTCCGGCGTAACGCCGTGCCGTCGGGCGATGGCCTGTTTCAGCTCGAAGGCGCTGCCGTCGGGGTACCGGGCGATGTCCGCCACCGAACCCGCGATGGCCTCGCTTACCGCGGCCCCCGGTCCCAATGGATTTTCGTTGGAGGCCAGCTTGACGATGTCGGACACCCCGTACTCGCGCTCCAGTTCGCTGATGGGTTTGCCAGGCTGATACGGCTTGAGACCGCGGACCCCCGATACCGCCAGCTCAAGGTAGGCGTTGCTCATCGACGCTTTGCTCCCGTGATTTTCCCGGCCCGGAACCGGATTCGCGGTCCCGGGGCCTCAAAGGATCGCACAGGGATAGGAGCCAAGCACCCTGAAGAGGGAGGCGGCGCTCTCGAGATCCGTCAGGGCGGCGGCGATGTTGGGTTCCTCGGAATGGCCCTGGACGTCCACGAAAAACACGTAATCCCACTTGCCCCGTCGGGATGGCCGGGACTCGATCCGCGTCATGCTGACATCGTGTTTCGCCAGGGGAGACAGCAGCTCGTAAAGGGCGCCGGCCTTGTGCCGGGATGCCAGGAGCAGCGAAGTCTTGTCCCGCCCGCTGGGCGGATAGCTCTCCCTGCCGATGACCAGGAACCGGGTCGTGTTGTCCGGGCGGTCCTCGATATTGGCCATCAGGACCTGGAGACCGTAGGCGTCGGCCGCCGCGTCGCCGGCAATGGCCGCTGTGCCTTCCTCGTCCCGGGCCATTCGTGCCGCTTCGGCGTTGCTGGACACCGGCACGCGCTCTGCATGAGGCAGCTTCTGGTCCAGCCACGCGCGGCACTGGGACAGGGATTGCTGGTGGGAATAGACCTTGCGCACATCAGGAAGGTCCTGTTGATGCCCGAGTAGATGCTGACGCACCCGCAGTTCCACCTCGCCGCAGATCTTCAGCGGCGAAAACAGGAACATATCCAGCGTGTCGCTGACGCTGCCCTCCGAAGAATTCTCGACCGGCACCACGCCGAAGTCCGAAACACCCGCCTCCACCTGGTGGAATACTTCCTCGATGGAAGCGAGGGCCAGGTCTCTGACCTCGTGACCGAAGTGTTTCAGGACCGCGGCCTGGCTGAACGTCCCTTCCGGCCCGAGGAACGCCACCTTCAACGGTTCCTGTTGCGCCAGGCAGGCGGACATGATCTCCCGAAACAGACGGACGATCTGCTCGTCCCGCAACGGGCCCTGGTTGCGATCCAGCACCCCCTGCAGGACGCTCGCCTCCCGATCCGGCCGATAGAAGTCCCGCGCCGTCTGACGCGGCCCCTGCTTGCCGGCACCGGCCTGTCGGGCCAGCGTCGCCCGGCGGCTGAGCAGCGCCTGGAGCTGCCGGTCGAGTTCATCGATCTGCCGGCGGATCGGCTCCAGGGATTCGTCTTCTTTCGACCGGCCAGCCATGACTCGAAAATCAGATGGTCCTGACGTTCAGCACGCCGTCGATGTGGGCGATGGCGTCGACAGTGGCCTGCGGCACCGGCGCCTCCACGTCGACCACCGTGTAGGCGATTTCGCCACGGGATTTGTTCAGCAGGTCGACGATGTTCAGGTCCGCCTGGGCCAGCAGGGTCGAGATCTGTCCCACCATGTTGGGCACGTTGAGGTTGGCGACCGTCACGCGGAATCCTTCCGTTCGCGGCATGATGGTCTCGGGGAAATTCACCGAATGCCGGATGTTGCCGTTCTCGAGGAACTCCCGCAGGTTCTCCGCCACCATGACGGCGCAATTCTGCTCGGCCTCTCCGGTAGACGCGCCCAGATGAGGGAGGGCCGTTATCTTGGGATGACGGCGATTCTGATTGCTCGGAAAGTCGCACACATAAGCAGCCAAGTGCCCCGCGTCCAGCGACTCGATGACCGCGTTCTCGTCCACGATGCCACCGCGAGCGAAATTCAGCAGGATGCCGCCTGGACGCATCAGCTTCAGTCGATCCGCATTGACCAGGCTCCTGGTCCCATCCACCAGCGGCACGTGGGGCGTGATCATGTCCGACCGGGCAAACAGGTCATCCAGGCTGGCCGCCTGCTCGACGCCGGAAGACAACTGCCAGGCCCGCTGGACGGTGAGTTGGGGATCGTAGCCGATCACGCGCATGCCCAGGGTGTGTGCGGCATTGGCGACTTCCACCCCGATAGCGCCCAGGCCGATCACCCCGAGGGTCCGGCCAGGCAGCTCGAAGCCCACGTAGCGCTTCTTGCCGGCCTCCACCAGCTTGTTGATCGCCCCGTCGTCGCCCTCCAGGTCCAGCACGTATTGCCAGGCCTGGCAGATGTTGCGTGCACCGAGCAGAAGTCCGGCAATGACCAGTTCCTTGACTGCATTGGCGTTGGCGCCCGGCGCGTTGAACACCGGGATGCCCCGCTTGGTCATTTCCGGCACCGGGATGTTGTTGACCCCGGCGCCGGCCCGGGCGATCGCCTTCACGCTCTCCGGGATGTCCATTTCGTGCATATTGGCGGAACGGACCAGTACGCCGTCCGGATGTCCGATCTCGGACGCCACCTCGTAGAGCTCACGCGGCAGGTGGCGCAGGCCCTCGACAGCGATATTGTTCAGGGTGAGGATCTTAAAGCTCATCAGTCATTTCCTCGGGCAGTGAGCACGGCATCCGACATGCCGGGAATGTCACGGCCGATTATGCCGCAATGCAACAGCGGGATATATGCGGACTAGCCGTAGCGCGCCTCGAAGCCCTTCATGAAGTCCACCAGGACCTCGACACCGGCCATCGGCATGGCGTTGTAGATGCTGGCCCGCATGCCGCCGACGGAACGGTGGCCCTTGAGGTTGGTCAGGCCGGCGGCCCCCGCTTCCTCCAGGAAGCGCCCATCCAGGCCGGGATCGGCCAGCGTGAAGGGGACGTTCATCCACGACCGGCAGTCCGGTCGCACCGGGTTGGTGTAAAAGCCCGACGCGTCAACGGCGCTGTAAAGCAACTCCGCCTTGGCGCGATTTTTCTGGCCCATACTGCTGAGACCGCCGTTATCCAGCAGCCACTGGAAGACAAGACCCGCCATGTACCAGGCAAAGGTCGGCGGCGTGTTGAGCATGGACCCGGCCTCGGCCATCGGCGCGTACTCCATCATGCGGGGGGTGTCCTCCCGGGCCTTGCCGACGAGGTCTTCCCGGACGATCACGATGGTCAGACCCGCGGGCCCGATATTTTTCTGGGCGCCCGCGTAAATCACGCCGAAACGGCTGACCTCGATGGGCCGCGAAAGGATGGTGGACGACATGTCGGCCACCAGAGGAACATCGCCGCATTCGGGGACGAAATGGAACTCGACACCGCCGATGGTCTCGTTGGGGGTGTAGTGGAGGTACGCGGCGTTCTCGTCCAGGGACCAGTCGGCAGGATCCGGGATCTCCGTGAACCCGCTCTCCTGGGAATCACCGGCGACCTGGGCTCTGCAGAAGCGTTTCCCCTCCGCGAGGGCCTTCTTCGACCAGCTGCCGGTGACCAGGTAGTCAGCCGCGTCGCCGGGACCGGCCAGGTTGAACGGCACAGCGCCAAACTGGGTGGTGGCCCCACCCTGCAGAAACAGAACGCGATAGCTTTCAGGAATATCGAGCAGCTGACGCAGCGCGGTCTCGGCACTCTCGGCGATGCCGATGAACTGCTTGCTCCTGTGTGACAACTCCATGACCGACATGCCGCAGCCCTGCCAGTCGGTCAGCTCTTCTTTCGCCCGTTCCAGGACTTCCAGCGGCAATGCCGCCGGGCCGGCGCTGAAATTGTAGACGCGTGCCATGGTTACTCCGTGCTGTGGCTGGTGGTGTGTCCTTTGCCGATTCAGGCCTCGCCTTCTTCGGCCTGGAGGACGTCAAGACCGACAAGCATATCGCCCTCGTCCAGGCGGATCAGGCGCACGCCCTGTGTATTACGGCCCACGACAGAAATACCGGTCACCGGCGTTCTTACCAGCGTGCCCGCGCTGCTGATCAGGACGACCTCGTCGGCCTCCTCGACCTGCAGGGCGCCCACCAGCTCGCCGTTGCGCTCGGTCGTCTGGATGGCAATCACGCCTTTGCCGCCGCGACCCTTGACGGGATAGTCGTCTACCGGTGTGCGCTTGCCATAGCCATTGGCAGTGGCGGTGAGAATGTCACCGTCACCCACGATAATCAGGGAAATGACCCTGTGGCCCGGGTCGAGTCTGATGCCGCGCACGCCGGCCGCCGTCCGGCCCATCGTCCTGACGTCGGTTTCCCGGAAACGGATCGCCTTGCCGCTGGACGCGAAGAGCATGATGTCCTTGGTGCCATCCGTGACCGCCACGTCAACCAGCTCGTCGTCACCGCGAAGATCCAGCGCAATGATTCCCGACGTCCGCGGACGGGAGAAAGCCGGCAGGGACGTCTTCTTCACCGTTCCCCCCCGGGTGGCCATCAGGACGAACTGGTCCTCGTCGTATTCACGGATCGGAAGGACCGCGGTGATTCGTTCCTCGGCCTCCAGCGGAAGCAGGTTGACCAGCGGTCGCCCGCGGGAACCGCGGCCCGCCTGGGGCAGCTCGTAGACCTTCATCCAGTAGACTTTGCCCCGCGTCGAGAAACACAGCAGCGTGTCGTGGCTGTTGGCCACGAACAGACTGTCGATGAAGTCCTCTTCCTTGATCCGGGTGGCCGACTTTCCGCGGCCCCCGCGATGCTGAGGCTGGTAGGTGTCCACGGCCTGGGACTTGGCGTACCCCCCGTGGGAGAACGTGACCACCCGGTCCTCCTCCGGGATCAGGTCTTCGAGGGTCAGGTCGACCTGGGTCTGAAGAATCTCGGTCCGCCGCTCGTCGCCATACTGCTCCCGGATATTCTCCAGTTCCTCCCGGATCACCTGGGAGAGGCGCTCCCCGCTCTTCAAAATATTAGAAAGTTCCTGAATTACATCCAGTAACTCTTTGTACTCTATAACTATCTTGTCCTGCTCAAGCCCGGTCAGCCGGTGCAGGCGCAGATCGAGAATCGCCTGTGCCTGGACCTCGGACAAGCGGTAGCTTCCGTCGATCAGACCGTACTCGCCGCTCATTTCGTCGGGGCGGGTCGCCTCGGCGCCAGCCCGCTCGAGCATTTCGGTCACGACCCCCGGCGCCCAGGCGCGCCCGACCAGGCCCTGTTTGGCTTCGGCCGGCGAGCCTGACGCCTTGATAAGCTGAATCACCTCGTCGATGTTGGCCAGCGCAACCGCCAGGCCCTCCAGCACGTGGGCCCTGTCCCGGGCCTTGCCCAGGTCATAAATGGTGCGCCGGGTCACGACCTCGCGCCGGTGCCTGAGGAAAGACTCGAGGAGCTCTTTCAGGTTCAGCAGGCGCGGCTGACCGTCCACCAGGGCGACCATGTTGATGCCGAACACACTTTCCAGCGGTGTGTGCTTGTAAAGATTATTGAGCACGACTTCCGGCGTCTCGCCCCGCCGCAGCTCGATGACCACGCGCATGCCGTCCTTGTCGGACTCGTCACGCAGCTCGGTGATACCCTCGACCTTCTTCTCCCTTACCAGGTCGGCGATCTTTTCGATTAGCCGCGCCTTGTTCACCTGATAGGGGATCTCCGTGACGATGATCGCCTGCTTGCCGCTTTCACCAACATCCTCGACTTCGGACCGGGCCCGGATATAAACGCGGCCGCGGCCGGTGTGATACGCCTCGTAGATGCCGGTGGCCCCGTTGATCACGCCCGCAGTCGGGAAATCCGGACCCGGCACCCGCTCCATAAGGTCGCGAATGGAAAGGGACGGGTCATCTATCAAAGCGATACAGGCATCGACGACTTCCGTCAGATTGTGCGGCGGGATGTTGGTGGCCATACCCACCGCGATGCCCGATGAACCGTTGACCAGCAGGTTCGGCACACGGGTCGGGAGAACCGCGGGCTCGCTCTCGGACTCGTCATAATTCGGCACGAAATCGACGGTGTTCTTGTCGATGTCCGCGAGCAGCTCGGCGGCGATCCGGGCCATTCGAATCTCGGTATAACGCATGGCCGCCGGCGCGTCCCCGTCCACCGACCCGAAATTGCCCTGGCCGTCGACCAGCATGTAGCGCATGGAGAACGGCTGGGCCAGACGCACGATGGTGTCGTAAACAGCGGCGTCGCCATGGGGATGGTATTTACCGATCACGTCGCCGACCACGCGGGCCGACTTCTTGTAGGGCTTGTTGAAATCATTGCCCAGCACGCGCATTGCGAAAAGCACGCGCCGGTGGACGGGCTTGAGGCCGTCTCTCACGTCCGGAAGGGCCCGGCCCACGATCACGCTCATCGCGTAATCGAGGTAGGACCGCTTCATCTCGTCTTCCAGGTTGACCTGGAGGATCTCTCTTGCGACTTCAGCCATGGATTGGATGGGATTTAATGCGGATTGGCGGTAGCGATTCCCGGCGTCACCAAGGATGTGGCTCGGCCAGGCCTAAAAGCGGGTTATTCTACCACAGCAGGACGGCCCAGAGCCGGGTTCGGCAGGCCCGGGCAGCATCCCGTCAGGCATCTCGCATCAGCGCCGAAATCTTCTCCAAATCAGGATCTTGAATGACGCCGCCATCGGTGACGATCACATCGATGCAGCCGGCGGGGGTGACGTCGAAAACCGGGTTCTCCACGGCCGCACCGTCGATGCCACCGGGCAGACCGCTGAGAACCCAGAGTTCGTCCGCCGAACGCGCCTCGATCGGGATCGCATCTCCGTTCGGCGTCTCTGGATCGATCGTGGAACGCGGCGCCACGATCATGACCCGGGCACCATGATGCCGGGCCAGCACGGCCAGTGCGTAGGTGCCGATCTTGTTGGCCACGTCGCCATTGGCGGCGATCCGATCCGCGCCGGTGATGAGCCAGGCAGGGTGCTCGCGGCGAAACATCTGCCCCATGGCCGAATCCGCCAGCAGCGTCACCGGGATGCCGTCCCGCGCGAGCTCCCAGCAGGTCAGCCTGGAGCCCTGCTGCCAGGGTCGCGTCTCCCCGGCGTAGACGCGATCGATCCGACCCTCGACCCAGGCCTGCCTGATGACGCCGAGTGCGGTGCCGAACCCGCCGGTGGCCAGCGCGCCGGCGTTGCAATGGGTGACCACTTTGCATGGGCCCTCTATCAGCCGCGCCCCCAGCTTGCCCATGGCCTGATTCATCGCCAGGTCTTCGGCGTGGATGGCCCGGGCCTCTTTGACGGCCGCCCCGTATCGCTCGCTGCCGGCCGCCTCGGCGGCCGCTGACACTCGCCGAACGGCCCAGACGAGGTTGGACGCGGTCGGCCGCGCCTGCCGCAACACGTCCAGCCGCGAGGCCAGGTCGAATCGGTCGCCGGGCGTTGACTCCCGGTACGCCAACGCAACGCCATAGGCGGCCGCAATACCGATCGCCGGTGCGCCCCGAACCACCATGGCGGCGATCGCGTCCGCGACCGCGGCCGAAGTCTCGAGTTTCAAAAATACTTCTTCTGCCGGCAGCCGGCGCTGATCGAGCAGCACGCAGGCATCGTCTTCCCATCGCACTGCCTGCACGGGCGACCAGTTTTGCTGTGTGGCTTCAACGGACATCCAAGCACTCCCAGTTCCCGAATGCGGTTCCATACCCGGCGGGCGCCATCGCGCGTCCAACTGGCCGCGGCTACAATGCCCGGATTACCGACTGCACGGAATTCCCGCCAAGTGCCCAGCATGGAGAAAGTCGACTCGCTCATCAACGCCCGCTGGGTCATCCCGGTGGAGCCTCACTGTGATGCGCTGGATCACCACAGCGTCGCAATCCGTGGCGGGCGCGTGGTGGCCGTGCTGCCGACATCGGAGGCGGCACAACGATTCGATCCGGCGGAGACCATCGACCGCCCCGGACACGCCCTGATGCCGGGCCTGGTCAACAGCCACACCCACGCTGCCATGAGCCTGCTGCGCGGCATCGCCGACGACCTGCCGCTTATCGACTGGCTGCGGGGCCATATCTGGCCGGCCGAGAACCGCTGGGTCAGCGCAGAGTTCGTGGCGGACGGCACCGAACTCGCCATTGCGGAGATGATCCGCAGCGGCACCACCTGCTTCAGCGACATGTACTTCTTTCCCGACGTGGTGGCCCGCACGGCGTCGCGACTGGGCATGCGCGCCTGTGTGGGTCTCATCGTTCTCGACCATCCCAGCGCGTGGGCCGGATCGGCGGACGAGTACATCGCCAAGGGTCTGGCCCTGAGGGACGAGTACAAGGCTCATCCGCTGGTGTCCACCGCCTTCGCGCCCCACGCGCCTTACACCGTGTCGGATGCATCGCTGCTCAGGATCCGCAAGCTCTCCGATGAACTGGACACGCCTCTGCACATCCACGTGCACGAGACCGCCGCGGAGATCGCCGACAGCGTTGCCAAGCATGACGCCCGCCCGATAGACCGCTTCCGGCAGCTCGGGCTGCTGTCACCGTTGCTGATCGCCGTCCACATGACTCAACTGGAGGACGGGGACATCGAGGAAATCGCGGCCGCCGGCAGTCACGTTGCCCATTGCCCGGAATCCAATCTCAAGCTCGCCAGCGGGATCTGCCCCGCCGCCCGGCTGATCGAATCCGGGGTCAACGTCGCCCTCGGCACCGACGGTGCTGCCAGCAACAATGACCTGGACATGCTGGGAGAAATGCGTACCGCCGTTTTGATCGGCAAACTGGCGGCGGATTCCGCGGCCGCACTGACCGCCCGGGACGTCATCCGGATGGCGACCGTCAACGGCGCTCGCGCCCTGGGCCTGGCGGATGAAACCGGCTCACTCGTGCCAGGGAAATGGGCCGACGTGATCGCCATCGACCTGGAACGGGTGAACACGCGGCCCGTTTACGACCCAGTATCACAGATTGTCTACGCCGCCGGCAGAGACCAGGTCTCTGATGTCTGGATTGCTGGCAGCCGTGTGCTGCGCAGTGGCGATCTGGCCAGGATTGACGAAACCGACCTTCTGGGTCGGACGCGGGGATGGCAACGACGTATCAGCAGGTCCGAAGGGGACTGAGGCGCCCATGACGCAGGAAAACGAGCTCAACCTGGATCCAAGGGAGATCGACAAGTTCGACGGCTTGGCGCAGCGCTGGTGGGACCCGGACGGCGACTTCAAGCCGCTCCACGACATTAACCCTCCACGTCTCGACTACATTGCCGAGCGGGTCGACCTGGAGGGCGCCCGTGTCCTGGACATCGGCTGCGGTGGGGGCATCCTGGCGGAGTCGATGGCAAGTCGCGGCGCCCGGGTCACGGCCATCGACATGGCCGAGTCACCACTCGCCGTGGCCCGGATCCACCAGCAGATTTCCGGCGTGCAGGTGGAGTACCGGCGCAGCACGGCGGAACAGGAAGCGAAATCCTCGCCGGGCGACTACGATCTGGTGACCTGTCTGGAGATGCTCGAACACGTCCCGGATCCGTCGTCGGTCGTGGCGGCCTGCGCCCGTCTTGCACGACCCGGCGGCCACGTCTTCTTCTCGACAATCAACCGGAATCTGAAATCGTTCGTGATGGCCATCGTCGGAGCCGAATACGTCCTGCGGATTCTTCCCCGCGGGACCCATGAATACGAGAAGCTCATACGCCCGTCCGAGCTGGCCGCCTGGGTCAGGAACGCGGGCATGGATGTGCGGGACGTCACCGGCATGCACTACAACCCGCTGACGCGAAATACTCGGCTGGGAGGCAACGTGGACGTCAACTACATCCTCCATGCCTGCCGCGGGACGGAGGACAACTGATTGCCCAAGGCTCTGCTGCTCGATCTGGACGGCACGCTCGCCGATACCGCCCCTGACCTGGCTGCAGCGCTGAACGCGGTGTTGCAGGAGGAAGGCAGGCGCCCGCTGCCCTTCCACGAAGTACGGCCCCATGTATCCTTCGGCGCGCCTAAACTGGTTCGGCTCGGCTTCGGCGAAGATCTGGCGGCAGAGGAGTTCGAACGACTGCGCGGCCGGCTCCTGGAACACTATGCCCGGGGCGTCTGCGAGGAAACACGTCTGTTCGACGGATTCGAAGCGGTCCTGGCCCATCTGGAAAGCCTTGGCATCCCCTGGGGCATCGTCACCAACAAGCCGGGCTGGCTCACCGATCCTTTGCTCGAGGCCATGGGTCTTCACAGGCGCGTCCGCAGCGTGGTCAGCGGTGATACGCTAGCAAGGCGCAAGCCACATCCCGAGCCGCTGCTGCACGCGGCGGCGGAAATCGGCGTGGGCGCGGCAGAGTGTGTTTACGCGGGTGACGCGCGCCGTGATATCGAGGCCGGACAGGCAGCCGGCATGCTGACCGTCGGCGTCAGCTGGGGCTACATCCTGGAGGAGGATCCCGTGGGGGCCTGGGGCGCGACGCACGTCATCGATCATCCCTCGGAGCTGATCGCCGTGATGGTGGAGGATTCAACAACAAACTGATGGACTGGCAGCTGTTTCTTTCCTCCGAGGTCGCAACGTGGGCAATTCCGGCGTTCGCCGGCCTGCTGGTCGGCGCCTTGCTGGCCGCTCTCTTGGCCGCCGTACGGATCGCCCGTCTGAACACGCGTCTGGCAGTGGCGGAAAAGGATCTCAAGGCCCAGGAAGCGCTCGAGGCGGAGCGCGTCGCCGCCATCGAGCAGGCGGAGAAGAGCCTGTCTGCGGCCTTCTCCGAACTGGCCAGGCAATCCCTGCAATCAAACTCCGAAGTGTTCCTTTCACTGGCCAAACAGCACTTGGGTCAGCACGAGGAGAAGGCCCGAGGTGACATGGAGGCGCGGCAGAAAGCGATCGAGAGCCTGGTCGCGCCGGTCCGGGACGCGCTGCAAAAAACGGAAAAGCAGATCGCCGAAATCGAGAAAGACCGCCGCGAGGCCTACGGCAGCATCCGGCAGCACCTCGTGGCCATGAGCACCACCCAGGCAGCCCTGCAAACCGAGACGCGCAACCTGGTCAACGCCCTGCGGCGACCCGAAGTGCGCGGCCAGTGGGGCGAACTGACCCTGAGGCGGCTGGCAGAACTGGCCGGCATGGTCGAATACTGCGACTTCTACGAGCAGGAGAACACACAGACCGCTGAAGGTCGCCTCCGGCCGGACATGATCATCCGCATGCCCAACGGCCGCGAGCTTATCGTGGATGTGAAGACGCCACTGGATGCTTACCTGACGGCCGTGGAGGCCGTTGAGGACGCCGCCCGGCAGGTCGCCCTGAAACGGCACGCGGACAACGTTCGCAACCGGGTGCGTGAACTGGCGCTGAAATCCTACTGGTCCCAGTTCGAAAAAAGCCCGGAGTTCGTCATCCTGTTCATACCGGGTGATCAGTTTCTGGCCGCGGCACTCGAGCAGCAACCCGGCCTTCTGGAAGATGCCCTGCATCAGAAGGTGATCCTGGCGACGCCGACCAGCCTCGTGGCCCTGCTCAAGGCCGTGGCGTACGGCTGGCGGCAGGTCGCGATGGAGGAGAACGCCAAGAAGATCCAGGCGCTGGGCGAGGAACTGCATCAGCGGCTGGCTGCCTTCGCCGGGCACCTGGCCAAGTTAGGCCGTCAGCTCGGTTCCAGCGTCGACGCGTACAACAGTGCCGTCGGATCGCTTGAACGGAACGTCTTACCAGGCGCGAGGAAATTCCGCGACATGGGCGTCAGCGGTCGCAAGGACATCGAGCAGCTCGAGCCGGTGGGCGCTGCGGTGAGAAAAATTGAGCTGTCGGCAGAGGACGCTGCCCCCCCTGCCAATGCGGATTCCGGCAACGACGACCGGGAAATTCGATGACGGATCCGATTGACCACCGCGGGCCGTCGCCGCGGGACGGCGGGCGGGAGGCAGCGCGCCGGCGGTATTGTGGATGGCCCGGCGAACGGCCCGGGCCATGGGCGAGCGCCGACAGGTGACATCGGGAGCAGGCACTGAGATGAGTATCGAAGGACTCAAGGGCTATTCGCCCCCGGACGATTTGCTCGCAGACCGCCACATACTGGTGACTGGTTCGGGGGATGGCATCGGGGCCGCCCTGGCCCGGTCCTGCGCTGCACACGGCGCCACAGTGATATTGCTCGGCAGAACGCAGGCCAAGCTCGAAAAGGTTTACGATCAGATCGTCGACGATGGCAGTGCGCGACCGGGCATCTTCGTCATGGACCTGGAACGCGCGGGCCCGGAACATTACGAGCAACTGTCCGGCGCAATCATGGAGGCTTACGGGAAACTGGACGGCCTGGTGCACAACGCCGGGATCCTCGGCGACCGGTCACCGATCGAGCACTACGACGTGGCCACCTGGCACCGGGTGATGCATGTGAACCTGACGGCGGCTTTCATACTCACGCGCACCCTCTTCCACCTGCTGCGTCGCTCCGACGACGCTTCGGTGATTTTCACGTCCAGCGGTGTGGGCCGAAAAGGCAAGCCGTTCTGGGGCGCCTACGCCGTGTCCAAGTTCGGCACCGAGGGACTCATGCAGGTCATGGCGTCCGAGGTCGAAGGCAGCACCAATATCCGCGCCAATGCGATCAATCCCGGTCCGACGCGGACATCCATGCGCAAGGCGGCCTATCCGGTAGAAGACGCGAACTCGATCAGGACACCGGAACAGATCCTCGGCACCTACCTCTTCCTGCTGGGCCCGGATGGTCGGGAGATCAATGGCCAGAGCCTGGATGCCCAGTAGCGTCCGGACCCGGGTCGGCGGAAGAACACATCACCCGCAACACACATCGACGACACCGCGGTGACTTGCCACAGACCGATTTACCGTGGGCCACGATGAGGGCATGGAACTCGTTGAAGAATTCCGCATCTTCGTTCACCGCGTCCTGTACCGTGCCCGCCAGCGCGTCGTAATCGTCACGCGCGGATCCGTGCTGCCAGCCGAGGCGGTGGAACAGTCTGCGGGCATACGCATCGGCGACGAACACCGGTCGATGGAAGACATAGAGCAGGATACAGTCCGCGGTTTCCGGCCCGATGCCGTCCATAGCCAGCAACTGCTGGCGTAATTCCCCGGTACGACGAGAGCGAAGCTGCTCAATACCGCGATTTCCGGTCACCCACTGGCTGACCGACCGCAGACGGCGTGCCTTCTGGCGATAAAACCCTGCGGGACGAATCAGATTCTCGACCTGCTCCACGGGATGCGCGGCCACGGCATCGGGCGTGAGCAGACCCGCCTGACGTAGATTGGTCAGTGCCAACTCGGCATTTCGCCACCGTGTCCGCTGTACCAGTATCGTACCCGCCAGCACCTCGAAAGCGCTGTCTCCCGGCCACCAGTGTTGGGATCCGTAATGATCCAGAAGCCTCGCCTGCAGCCAGCGGATGCGATCCGCGCTCACCCGGCTTTCGCCCGGTGTCATCGTTTGCGGGTGGCCCGGCGTCGGGGACGACTGGCTGAGTTCTTGGAAGCGGGCGCCTTAAGGCCGGCCGCGGCGTAAAGGGCGGCCACCTCGCCGGTCTCGAGATCCCGGAAGCAGCCACGTCGAAGACCGGGACCGAGCTCAATCGGCCCATAGCCCGTCCGTATAAGTCTGCTGACCGTGATGCCCACCGCCTCCCACAGCCTCCGAACCTCCCGATTCCGGCCCTCTGCAAGGGCCACGTTGTACCAGCGATTGGCGCCCTCGCCGCCGCCAGGCTCGAGGCGATCGAAACGGGCGGGGCCGTCCTCCAGCACAACGCCCTTGAGGAGAGAGCGGCAGGTTTCTTCGGGCACCTCTCCAAGCACTCTGACCGCGTAGCGCCGTTCGACACCGCGAGACGGATGCATCAGTGCGTTGGCAAGCTGGCCGTCCGTTGTGAAAAGCACCAGGCCAGCCGTGTTGAGGTCGAGACGTCCGACAGAAATCCAGCGGGCGCCCCGAATCTTGGGCAAGCTCTCGAAAACCGTCCGGCGGCCTTCCGGATCGCTGCGAGTACAGATTTCGCCCACGGGCTTGTTGTACGCGATAACACGAGCGGCCTTCGGGGACGCCATGCGCACGGGCCGTCCATCCAGGGTGATACGTTCAGTTCCCTCGATCGGCTGCCCGATCTGCGCCGGTTGACCCTCAACCTCGATGCGACCCTCGGCGATCCACGCTTCGATCTGGCGGCGGGATCCGAGCCCGGCCGCTGCGAGGACTTTTTGTATTCGCTCTGCCAATGGAGCTCAGGCCAGACGAGAAATGTCCGGCAACGGCTTCAGATCGGAATCCTCTTCCTCTGCCTCTTCCGTCTCGGGCGCCGATCCTCCGTCAACAGATCCAACCGCCGCGCCCTCGATCCCGGTTTCCGACGACTCGTCGAGCATTTCCGTATCCGAGTCCGCGTCCATGGTATCGCCTTCCTTGCCGGACTCTTCGGGCAGCTCGTAAGCCGGAAGACCGAGGTCGAGTTCAACATTCAGGCTGTCCAGATCCCTGAGCTCGGCCAGAGAAGGCAGCTCATCCAGCCGGCGCAGGCCAAAGTAGTCGAGGAACTCCCGGGTGGTGCCGAACATTTCCGGTTTGCCGGGTACGTCCCGGTGCCCGACCACCCGGATCCAGCTGCGCTCCAGCATCGTTCGAATTATGTTGGAGCTCACGCTGACCCCGCGAACGTCTTCGATTTCGCCACGGGTAATTGGCTGGCGGTATGCGATCAGGGCCAGGGTTTCCAGCAGCGCCCGGGAATACCTCGGGGGCCTTTCCTGCCAGAGCCGAGACAACCAGTCACTCAGGTCAGCGGATGCCTGGATGCGATAGCCGCTGGCGACTTCGACGACCTCGATACCGCGATCCGCATAATCTTCACGCAGGGCGTCCACAGCTTCACGGATTTCGCCACGTTCGGGCCGGCCACCGTCGCCGAAAACACCCAGCAGGCCATCCACATTCAACGGCCGTCCGGCAACCATTAACGCCGCTTCGACAATGTTCTTTATCTGCGTCTTATCCATCGTTCCCTATCCCGTCGGGAGATCCCCGGCCAATCCGCTCGACTCCTCGACCAGGTCATCGTTGGACGCCCCGGACGCCCGCGCTTTCACGTGCATGGGTGCAAACGGCTCACTCTGTACCAGGTCGATCAGTTTCTCCCGTATCAATTCCAGCATGGCCAGGAAAGTCACGACCACGCCGAGTCGCCCCTCGGACGGGTCGAACAGGCGACTGAATTCCACAAAGTCGCCCCGCTCGAGCCGGGAGAGCACATCCGACATGCGCTGTCTCACCGAGAGCGGTTCCATCTGAATGTGATGGTGGGCGTACATCTCGGCGCGTGCCATCACGGCCTGGAAGCTGACCAGCAATTCTCTCAGCGTGATTTCCGGCAATAGCTGGACGACCTTGCGTTCGCACATCTGCACCTGGACCGGAGCAATGTCCCGCTCCAGTCGATTCAGCCCGTCGATATCCTCCGCGGCTTTCTTGTAGCGTTCGTACTCCTGCAAACGCCTGACGAGTTCCGCCCGCGGGTCTTCCTCGTCCTCGTCCTCCGACGTAGGCCGTGGCAGCAGCATGCGCGACTTGATTTCCGCCAGCATGGCCGCCATCAGCAAATATTCCCCTGCCAGCTCGAGCTGCAGTTCATGCATCAGTTCGATGTACTGCGTGTACTGATGCGTGATCTGAGCAATGGGGATATTAAGGATGTCGATGTTCTGCCGCTTGATCAGATAAAGCAGCAAATCCAACGGCCCCTCGAATGCCTCGAGAAACACCTCCAGAGCATCCGGTGGTATGTACAGATCCTCGGGCAGTTGCATCATCGGCTGCCCGTCGATAACTGCAAAAGGCAGCTGGGCCTGACGGGGCAGGTCTCCCGGGGCACGGGGCTCCTGCGCCGCGGATGGCTCCGGGGGGCTGATTTCCTGCCCGTGCTCGACGACCGGCGTGTCGGACTTGGTGCTCATTCGAGACCCATCGCCTCCCGGACTTCGTCCATCGTTTCCCTGGCGATGTCCCGTGCTCGCTCGCGGCCCTCATGCAGAATGGTGCGGACGGCATCCGGGTCCTCTTCGTGCATCCTGGCCCTCGCCCGGATCGGCTCCAGTTCCGCAAGTACCGCGTCGATGATGGGCTTCTTGCATTCCACACATCCAATGCCTGCTGAACGGCAACCCTCGCTGACCCACTGTCGGGTGTCTTCATCCGAATAGATCTTGTGGAAGTCCCATACCGGGCACTTGGCCGGATCACCGGGATCAGTCCGGCGTACCCGTGCGGGGTCGGTCTGCATGGTACGCAGTTTCTGGGCGACACTGTCCGGATCCTCGCGAAGACCGATCGCGTTGCCGTAGGACTTGGACATCTTCTGTCCATCGAGGCCCGGCACCTTGGAGGTCGGCGCCAGCAACGGTTCGGGCTCGACCAGGATAGTGCGGCCAACGCCCTCCAGGTAACCGAGCAAACGATCCGTGTCGGCAACCGTGAGACGCGGACAGTTTCTTACCAGGTTCTGCCCGAATTCCAGAGCCGCCGCATCCCCCTGCTCCTGGTAAAGACGTCGGGCATCCAGGTACTGCCGACGGTTCTCATGTCCCAGGAGTCGCGTTGCACGCAAGGCCTTTTTGTCGAAGTCCTCTTCCCGCCCGTAGAGATGATTGAAGCGGCGCGCCACTTCACGCGTCATTTCGAGATGAACGACCTGGTCCTCGCCGACAGGAACGTACTTGGCCCCGTAGATCAGGACATCCGCGCTTTGCAGGAGCGGATACCCGAGAAAGCCGTAAGTCGCCAGGTCCTTTTCCTTGAGTTTCTCCTGCTGGTCTTTATAGGTCGGCACACGCTCCAGCCATCCCAGCGGCGTAATCATCGACAGCAGCAGATGCAGCTCGGCGTGCTCGATCACGTCCGATTGCACAAAGATCGTGGCGCTGGCCGGGTTGATGCCCGCCGCCAGCCAATCCACGACCATTTCCCGCGTGCTGGCCTGGATACCGTGTGGATTTTCGTAGTCCGTGGTGAGCGCATGCCAATCCGCGACGAAGAAGAAGCAGTCATACTCGTACTGCAACTTAATCCAGTTCTTGAGGGCCCCGTGCAGATGGCCCAGATGCATACTTCCGGTCGGTCGCATACCGGAGACGACCCGGTTTGTTGTTCCGGCAACACTACTCAAGCGATTACTCCCTAAAAGCCTGCGACAGTCAGCACGAGATCATTTACGACGGCCATGATCGGGCCGAGCACCCTCCAGAGGACGCCGGTGAACAGCAGCACGAGAATGATGATCAGACCGTATTGCTCGAGCTGCTCGAATTTCATCGCCTGAGCAGGTGGAAGCAGCCCGGCGACCACCCGGCCACCGTCGAGGGGTGGCAGCGGAAACATATTGAAAACCGCCAGTATAACGTTGATCAGGACTCCGATCTGGGCCATGCCCATAAAGAAAACCTTTGCCCCGCCTTCCAGACCGATGCTCATGACGAAGCGGGCCAGCAATGCCCACATAATGGCCATCAGGATGTTCGCAACCGGACCCGCCAGGGCGACAAAAATCATGTCGCGACGTGGATTTCTCAGGTTCCGGACCGAGACTGGCACGGGCTTGGCCCAACCGAAGAGAAACCCGCCCAGCATCAGCGTGACCGCCGGAACGACGACGGTGCCGATCGGATGGATGTGTTTCAGGGGATTGATCGTCAGCCTTCCGAGCATCTCGGCGGTACGGTCACCGAATCGCCGGGCGACCCAGCCGTGGGCGACCTCATGGAGGGTAATCGCGAACAGTATCGGAATGACTGCGACAGCGAGCTTTTGGACAAGAGTCAGGTGCTGCATCGGCGTATTATACGCAGGCCTCGCCGGTCAGGGCCCCAGCAGATGATCCAACTTGCCCATACCTTGGCGGATAACCTCCGGGTAAGGCCCAACCAGATCGATGACGCTTGTCGGTTGCATGCCACAGGCGCCCCCGTCAATCACGAGATCGACCTCATATCCGACCCGCTCGAAGATCTCGAAGCCTTCGGTCAGCGGGACCTCGTCGCCGGGAAGTTGCATGGTCGTGCTCAGGAGCGGTTCACCCAGTCCTTCAATCAATGCCCGGGTGATCGGGTGCGTGGGCACCCTGATGCCGACCGTCCGCCGCCTCGGATGTTGAAGGCGCTTTGGCACCTGTTTCGTCGCCGGCAATATGAACGTATAGGGTCCCGGCGTCATCGACCGAATCATCCGGTAGCTCTGGTTGTCCACTTTCGCGTAAACGGCGATCTCCGACAGGTCCAGGCATACCAGGGTAAAGAGATGTTTCCGGTCCAGCCGGCGCAGCCTGCGGATGCGGTCAATGGCATTCTTCTCTCCAAGTCGGCATCCAATCGCATAAATAGAGTCTGTCGGGTAAACGACAACGCCGCCGGCGAGGAGAATCTCCGTTGCCTCCGAGATCAACCGGGGTTGGGGGTCGGTAGGATGAATTTCGAGGAGCTTGCCCATCCCTGTTATTTTACCGGTCTGGGCGCCCTGACGGGGCTTCGCGAATTGAAAAGAACGGGCCTGGTCCGGGGATTATCTTTCTCGCTTCAAAGGAATGAGACGAACGATGCTGTACGCAATTATCGGCGAAGACGAGCCGGGTAGTGCCGCTGCCCGGGCGGGCGCACGACCGCATCACCTTGAGCGATTGGACAAACTCAGATCAGCGGGCCGTTTGATTCTGGCTGGGCCGTTCCCGGCCATCGACGCTCGCGATCCCGGCCCCGCCGGCGTCACAGGAAGCCTGATTGTGGCGGAATTCGACTCTCTCGAGGCCGCCTCGGCATGGGCCGAAAAGGATCCTTACGTCGCAGCTGGCGTATATCAGAGCGTCACCGTTAAACCATTCCTGAAGGTGCTGCCTTGAACGAACAGCGAATCGAAGCCATAAGAGCCGCCCTGGAGAAGCGATTCAACCCGGAGTACCTGGATGTAGAAGACGAGAGTCATCTTCACGAGGGCCACGCCGGGGCTCGAAGCGGAAAGGGTCATTTCCGCGTGACAATCATCGCCGCGGCATTCGAAGGGCAGACTCGGCTACAAAGACACCAGGCCGTGTTTTCGGCCATCGACGATCTGATGGAGACCGATATACACGCCCTCTCTATCCGCCCGATGGCGCCCGGCGAGCTCTGACGCCAACCTCATTGCCGGAGGAACCGATCGCCTTCCGCGTGGGTTGCGAACGAATCTGGGAAATTTGCGCAACTGCCCGAACAAACTCGAATTTCCGAAGGCTGCACCAAACAACATTGAAAAGCTGGCGTCGGTGAACGACGAGCAGAGGACGACAAGTCCACGACTTCAGTAACCGTGACACACCTCACAGCGCAGCTCTTGAAAAATCGATAAAACGCTTCCTACGTGTTTTCCTTAATCGCTCGGGAAACCACGCTCGGGCCCCTCGCTTCCCCAACGGCGAGGGGTCTTTTTTTGTCACAGCCCCCATTATCGCCTGTCTATTTTAGGCTCCATAATACTTTAAATTGAATTTCTAACAAATTGATAACTCTCCTAATAAACAGGCTATTTTTAACGATCACCCTGTTGAAGTCATCGTGAAGCGATAAACCGGCTTTTTAGCCGGGAAAACCCTTGCCTGAAAGCCGAATTTTGACATAAATGCGTATAACATAAGAAAATGTATTTAACATAACGTAACGACATAACCCAGCCCAAGTAGGTGTATATCAACATCAGCAATATCGCTTTACTGTATGAAACTTGGCCACTTTCGTTAGATTCGCCCCACTTGACTGGTCCCAAATATCGCCCAGAGCACTTAATTATGTAGTCTTGCATTATGTCGAATCCTTGACCCAGGAATTGCGTCCGATATATTCGTCAAAAACCCCGCACACGCGGGCTAGATAAAGTGATCCGGCTAAAAGGTGGCGATCAACCAGGATGGAGGGACATGTCAGAGCCGCCCTACTCGCGGCATTCAGGCACGTATTTCAGCCCCTGGTCCGATTGGCGCTGCGAAACGGGATCTCCTACCAGGAGTTTTGCGCCGGGTTAAAAAGGGTTTTTGTCGAAACTGTTCAGGATGACTTTCAGATTCCAGGGCAGGAGATCAGCGAGGATCGGGATCCTTACCGGTCTGTCGCGGGAAGAGGTTACGTACGTACAGGAGGAGATTGCGAGGGGCATCGGGGACGAACTGATCATCCTTGGAAGGATTACGAAGTTGATCGAAGGCTGGACCAGCGATGGTGATTTCACCGGCCCTTATGGGATACCCCTTGAGTTAAGTCAGGAAGAAGGTAAAGGCAATTTCCCCGCGTTAGTTAAGCGTTACGGAGAAACAATGTCCCCCGGAGCGATGCTCCGCGAGTTGAAGCGGGTGGGTGTCGTCCAGGAGACAAAGGACAGGAAAATTCGATTGCTTTCCCGGTCCTACATCGCCGGAAGGTTTAGACCGGAAGCAATCGACAGGATGGGGCGGGTTCTCGGAGATTTAGCTGAGACATTGGAATACAACTTGGATCCGTTACGACCGGGCAAAGCCAGGCTGGAACGACAAGTGTATACGCCCGATGGAATTGATAGAGAGACCTTTCGGCTTTTTTGCCGGGAAGCTGAAGAGCTTGGTCAAGACTATCTCGAAAAACTAGACAACTGGCTTTCAGAACGCGAGCTAGAGGAAGAGCGAAAAGTAGAAAAGCGTTTACTCGATCCGGATGTAAGGAATCAATCCAGGGTCGTAAAAGTTGGGGTTGGAATCTATTTGTACGAGCACTGGGATGAGCAAGGGCAGAGCCCAGGGGATGGAGAGTTGAGCGATGATCGAACGTAATACGCCACTAAATAAGCGGAAGTTGATCGGTTTGATGCTGATGTGCTCTCTTAGCTCATGGCTGACTGCCCTTCCAGCTCACTCAGCTTTAATTCCTGACGGTCCGCCGACAACTCTAGTACCCAAGGGAACAGAGGCCATCGTCGGCTCCGGTAGGGAGGCGATCGTCGGCTCCGGCAAGGAAGCGATCGTCGGCTCCGGCAAGGAAGCGATCGTCGGCTCCGGCAAGGAAGCGATCGTCGGCTCC
>Ga0111153_1027_pt1 | contig 32854 bp, 33 predicted proteins | sample DeeMarSeWOR28_12_FD_80255 | JGI IMG/M metagenome (GOLD analysis project Ga0111153, IMG submission 80255) | Gammaproteobacteria bacterium SG8_31 | reverse complement strand
GCGGTCAGCATCAGGCCGGCGATCAGGCCGATCCAGACTGCCACCGGCCCCCGCTCGGCAACCACGCCCAGATACCAGGCCAGTGGAAATGCGCCGAGCCAGTACGAGGCGAAATTCAGCACCATCGGGATCCTGGTGTCCTTGTAGCCGCGAAGCGCACCGGCGGCCCCGACCTGAAGACCGTCGAATATCTGGAACAGCATCCCCATGGTAAGGAGGGATACCGCGAGACCCCTCACCTCCGGATCCACGGTATAGAAAGACGCGATCGGCTGGCGGAATGCCAGTAACACGAGCGCGGAGACCGTCATCACCACTCCGCACATGGCTATCCCGATGAAACCGATACGCCGCGCAGTCCTAGCGTCGCCGCGGCCCAGCACATGACCCACCCGAATCGTGAGTGCCGAGTGGAAAGCCAGCGGCACCATGAACATGGTGGCGGCGTAGTTGATGGCAATCTGATGAGCCGCGACGGCGGTGGCGCCCAGGGATCCCATCAGCAGCGCAACGGCACTGAAAAGCCCTGCCTCGGACACAACACTGACACCGATGGGCAAACCCAGGCCGACCAGGTCCTTCAGTCGCTCCCCCCTCGGCGGGTCAAAGGCTGTAGTCAGCCCGAACTCACGATACCGCGGATGCCGGATGACATATCCCATCATGACGGCCAGGGCGATCCACATGGCGATGGCGCTGGCTGCGCCGCAGCCGACGGCCCCCATGGCCGGAAAGCCGAGCTTCCCGTACATCAGAACCCAGTTGCCAAAGACATTCACGACCAGGCTGATGACGGCCACATACATCACCGGCCGGGTCCAGCCAACGCCCTCGCTCATGTAGCGGAGGGCGAGATAGGCATACATGGCGGGAAGTCCCCAGGCGATTGCCCCGAGATAGCGCCGCGCCAGCGGCACCACGGAGGGATCTACGCCGAAATCATCCAGCAGGGCGGCGATGAGGCCGATGAGGGCGGCTACGACAATGGCCAGGCCCTGACTCAGCCACAGACACTGGCGGGTATAGATGCCCACTTCTTCTGCCCGGCCGGCACCCACCGCATGAGCCGCCATGGGACTCATGGCCATGAGAACACCCAGGCCGAACAGGAAGGCTACAGCCCACACGCTGCCGCCCACCGCCACGGCCGCGAGATCGGCGGTACCCAGCCTGCCAGCCATCACGGTGTCGGCGAAGCCGATACCCGCGATGGCGAGATTGTTGACGATCAGAGGACCGGCCAGAAACAGCAACGCCATGGCGTGGCTCAGGACAGCAGGTTTCTCGCTGAACTTGTTCATATTCCGGTTCCGGCTGGGGCGGCGGATTTTACGCCTCCGCAACAAGCGCGGCGAATCGGTTACCAGTCGGCAACAATCTGCCGGGCGGTCCGGAAACCGTCTTGTCACTCTGGTCAAGAGTGGACATCATGGGGCCGCGTCGTCTCGGAAGAAAACGGCGACCGCGTCAATCTAAGGGGTGGGCCATGGAAACCGTCAACAGCATCATGACGGCTGTCAACGCCGTTCTATGGCATGACTTCGTGCTCTGGTTCCTGCTCGGCACGGGGGTCGCATTCACCCTCTGGAGCGGCTTCAGTCAGTTTCAGGCCCTCAGCCATGGCGCACACGTATTGCGGGGCCGTTACGACGATCCCGAGGATCCGGGGGCCATCAATCATTTCCAGGCCCTTTCGGCAGCACTGTCCGCGACGGTTGGCCTGGGCAACATCGGCGGTGTTGCCCTCGCGATCGCGCTGGGCGGCCCGGGGGCTGTCTTCTGGATGTGGGTTGTCGGTTTCTTCGGCATGGCCATCAAGCTCACCGAAGTCACGCTCGCCATGCTCTACCGGAATACGGACGACCCGAACAATCCGCACGGCGGTCCCATGTGGGTCGTGAGCAAAGGCGCGGCGTTGATCAGCCCGCGGCTCGCGCCCCTGGGCAAGCTGATCGGCGGTATTTTCTGCATTACCCTTCTGGTGTCGACGGCTACCGGCGGAAATATGTTCCAGGCATGGAACGTGGCCGAAATCACTCATGCCTATTTCGGCGTGCCCGGCATCGCGACCGGCATCCTGCTGTCGGTCATCGTCGCCATGGTGATCATCGGCGGCATCAAGCGAATCGGCGCCGTTGCCGGCCGCCTCGTCCCCGCCATGGTGGCCATGTATCTGTTGGCCGGCACCTACGTTCTCATCGTCCATGCGGACCAGCTTCCCGGTCTGCTGAAACTCATCGTGACGGCCGCCTTCAGCGACACGGAGGGGGCCGGCGCCTTCCTGGGCGGGACTATGGGCTATGCCTTCCTTTTCGGGATGAAGCGCGCGCTTTTCTCGAACGAGGCCGGTCAGGGATCTTCACCGATCGCCCATTCCGCCGCCAAGACGAAGGAGCCGGTGCGCGAAGCCATCGTTGCCGGCCTGGAACCGTTTATTGACACCCTGATCGTTTGTACCTTCACTGCCCTGGTCATACTGTCGAGCGGCGTGTGGAACCGGACCGGGGAAGCCGACTTTTCCGTGCCGCCGGAAGTGGTGAGCGCCGGCACCGGCGAGTGGACGCTCGAGACGGTGGCGGCTCCGCCACTCGACCGGGGCGAATGGTCCGACGGCGAATCCGTCTACATGATTCTCCTGGCCCACCAGAATCCCAAGTCGGGTAACGACAGGCACAAGATTTTCGGACGGGTCAAGGCCGAACCCAGGGCGGGGCCGGTCATCGAATGGTCGACTTTCTCGAGTCCGCTGGAACCCCGTATCGAGGGGGCGGCTCTTTTCATCGACTACCAGGGAGCGACGCTCACCGCCAAGGCCTTCGATACGGTGCAGGACGGACTCGGCAAATGGCTGGTTACGCTGGCCGCCTGGCTGTTCGCCGTATCGACCATGATTTCCTGGAGCTACTACGGGGAGCAGGGCATGGTCTATCTTGCCGGGGAGCGCTCGGTGCTGGCCTACAAGCTGATCTACTGCCTGCTGATCATCGTGGCGACCGCCGGATTCATTCGAACCGATACGGAACTGGACAACCTGACCGGTATCGGCACAGGCGTGATGCTCTTCGCAAATGTGCCCATCATGTGGGTTTTCGGCGCCCAGGCGATGCGCGCATACCGGGATTACGTGGGTCGACTCAAGGCCGGGCTCGTGGGCCCGGGACACGAGCCTCCCAGCCTGGAAGACCTGATCAGCGGCCGCGACGTGGAAACTCAGAAGCGATCGTAACGAAACTTCATGTAGGCGATTCCGGGCGCCAGGACAACTCGCCATGCCAGCTCGATCTCCTCGCAGAAGAGCGGGTCCATCTCCCGGACCGTTCGGATCAGGCTGTCCAGCCAGACTTCGTATAGCTCAGGCGGGATATCGCGCTGACGCCTGCTGTGACGGTCCGCCACCCGACCCAGACGATCGCTGGCTACCCGGCTGGTCGCGAAGTCCACCATTTCGTGAAGCGACTGCGCGAGCATCTCTCGCTGCCGCTCCATGTCGGTATGGTCGAACCGGGCCCGGATTTCTGGAGACTCGGCCAGGAAAATCTCGTAGAACCGGGACAGGAAGTCCCGTTGATCTTCGGGTTCTCCCGACACCCGGTAAAGACTGTCCAGAAAGAATCTGAGATAGTTCTTCACTGCTGATCCGCCTCACCCTCCGCGGGCCAGCATTCCACGACGACCCGCATCCGCACGACCTCCCGGGAAGGCATGAACCTGGCGATGTGATCCCCGCCAGCCTCGACCGTGACTTTGCGGGTGCGCGCGATCTCCGGCCCGTTGGAGAATTGCACGTCGCAGCGTATGGCAAAGGGCTCGTGATTGATCAGTCGCATCACGGTGGCTTCACCAAGAAGTTTTGGCTCGGCTTCCACATCGAGCCCCTGGGTCTTGACCTGGACATCGATGGGATAAGCATGTGCCGCGCCGCTCACCAGGATCGCTGCCACAAGGCAGGCTTTCATGCGTTTCATCCCTCTTTCTCCCCCTTTAACTCCTTTTTGGGCGAATGATCCGCGGTCGGTGACTGACCCCCGGTCGGTGATTGATCCCCGGGCTGGTAGTGCTGCCGGATGCTGGTTTCCACCGTATCCACGAGTCGATCGACGGTCCACTCGCCCTCATTCGCGCCGCGTCCGAACAAATTGATCGCTCGCTCCGCTTTCCTTCCCAGCCGCATCAACGCGGGGAAGAGCATCCGGGACGAGGGCGTCGGACGAACAATATCCACGAGCGCGGCGGCAAGAGCCAGGGGGCTCAGAAGGAAGTCCTTGGTTGCGTCGATGAGTAGCTTGTACTGGAAAACGAGCAGCGATCGGAAAATCTGCCAGCGTGTGGGCGTTTCCTCACCAGCGACATTTTGCGGCTCCATTTTCCTTTTTCTCCGGTCTCAAGAGACATCATCGAAAAGTACCGTAGCGGTCCTAGTATGATCTAATCTCGTTCTGCTCAAAGGCAAACCTGACGACATGCCGAAATACATCGGTGAAGCAAATTTCAGGCACGGGACGCCGGACTCACTGGGGATCCTGCTGGCTAACCTCGGGACCCCCGACGCCCCCACCGCGCCCGCCGTGCGTAGATATCTGGCCGAATTTCTCTGGGATCCCAGAGTCATCGAGGTTCCGCGGCCGCTCTGGTGGCTGATCCTGCATGGCGTGATCCTCCGAATTCGGCCCAAGCGATCTGCAGAAGCCTATTCCAAGGTCTGGACCGAGGACGGCTCGCCACTGCTGCACTGGTCGGAAAAGCAGCGGTCCGGACTGGCCAGGATGCTGGGCGCCGCGCTTCCGGCACCGACGCATGTCGCCCTCGGCATGCGTTACGGATCACCTTCCATCGAAAACGCTCTGGAAGAGCTCCGCGCACAGAACGTCCGGCGGCTTCTGGTGCTGCCCCTTTACCCCCAGTACTCGGCCACCACCACCGCGTCCGTATTTGACGCGGTCGTCGACGCGCTGAAACGCTGGAGATGGATACCGGAGATCCGGTTCGTCAGCTCCTATCACGACGAGGCCGGATACATCGGCGCGCTGGCGGCAAGCGCCAGGGAATTCTGGGCCAGCAGCGGCCGTGGTGATCACCTGGTCATGAGTTTCCACGGTGTCCCGAGACGGTATCTGCTGTCCGGCGATCCCTACCACTGCCACAGCCAGAAGACGGCTCGGCTTCTGGCGGAGGCTCTGGGCCTCAAGGACGAGGAATGGTCTATCAGTTTCCAGTCCCGGGTGGGACGGGAAGAATGGCTGCGGCCGTACACGGACGAACATCTGGCCGAATTAGCCAGAGGCGGCACCCGCCGCGTAGACGTCATGTGCCCTGGGTTCTCCGCGGACTGTCTGGAGACCCTGGAAGAGATCGCCATGCAAAATGCCGAGCTGTTCGTGGAGTCGGGGGGCAAATCCCTGGCGTACATCCCGGCCCTCAATGCCCGCCGGGATCATCTGAGTTTCCTGACCCAGCTCGTTCTCCGGCATCTGCAGGGCTGGCCGGAAACGTCCCCGGCCTGGGATGAGGAATCCCGGCGCAAAGCTCTCGAGGAATCGGCGGCCCGGGCCAGCGCTGCCGGAGCATGATCGGTGCTCGGCAATTTTCTCGAGATCAGCATTCACTGCCCCGAGGTCCGGGAATCCATGGAATTTTATCGGCGCCTGGGCCTCGGGCTGGCCGTAACCAATGATATATGGCGGCATCAGTACGCCGCGGTCACGGACGGCAAGGTCGCGCTGGGACTGCACGCCTACGATTTCCCTTCTCCCTCGCTGACGTGGGTTCATCCGGGGCTGGCGTCATATCTGCCGCGCTTGGTCGACGCGGGAATCGAGTTCGACTTCCTTAAGACCGGCGAAGAAGAATTCCACGAAGCCGGCTTCAGAGACCCGGATGGTCAGATGATCACCGTTCTGGAGGCCAGAACTTTCTCGCCGCCGGATTCGCCGCCGGATTCGCCCGTCATCGGCTACTTCCAGGAATACAGATTTCCCGTCCGGGCCACCAAGGATTCAGCAGCCTTCTGGGAGCCACTGGGCTTCGTCGCCATCGCCGGTGACGACGATGGTCCGCTGGTCCTGACCAGTGACGGCATCGATCTTTGCGTACACGAAGGCCGGCCGGCAGCTCCCGTGCTGGTGTATGCATCACTGGATCTCGGCGCCACCACCGCGAAACTGGTGTCCCGGGGCGTGGTCGGGCGGCCAACGGAAGACCCGATCACCGGCGGGAACGCTATCGGGCTGACTGCTCCGGAGGGCAGCCGTATCCTTATCGTCCAGGAGTCGATCTGAGCTTCACCCCCGGAGAGCCGCGATCAGTCGGCCCAGAAGCGCTTCAGACTGTCCCAGATAACCCGAACCGAACAGATTCAGGTGATTGAGCACGTGGTAGAGATTGTAGAGATCGCGGCGTGTCCGGTAGCCGGCATCGAGGGGCCAGGCGTCCCTGTAGGCCGCATAAAACTCCGCGTCGAAACCGCCGAATAGCTCGGTCATGGCCAAGTCCGCCTCCCGATCACCGTAATAGACAGCGGGGTCGAACAGGAAGGGACGGCCCTCGGCGTCAGCAGCCCAGTTGCCGCCCCAGAGGTCCCCGTGAAGAAGCGAAGGCTCCGGCCTATAGTCGCTGAAAAAATCGCCGACGCACTGCAGCAGTCTCTCGCCCGCCTCCAGCAGGCGCCCCGGATAGCTGTTCCGGGCAGCCAGGTCCAGCTGGTAGCGGATTCGGCGCTGCGAATAGAACTCGACCCACTCGGAGAACCAGCCGTTGGCCTGGGGCGTGCTTCCGATCGTATTGTCCCGCGCCCAGCCAAACTTTTCCGCCAGACACCGATGCTGGCGCGCCAGGCCGAGCCCAAGATCTCTGGCGGTGCCGTGCCGCGATCGTCCGGTCTCGATCCACTCCATGGCTATCCATGCGCAGCCCCCCGTCACGCCGGTCGCGAGGGGGCGCGGCACGCGCAGTGCGTCGGCTGCCAGAAGTTCTTCGAGGCCGTCGTGCTCGGCTTCGAACATCTCCAGGGCGGACGAGGTATTCGTCTTGACGAAGAGGTGCCCGTCGGCGCATGCCAGCCGCCATGCCGAGTTGATGCACCCCCCGGTTACCGGCCGGACGGAGTCGGCGCTGACCTCCAGGCCGGCCGCGGCTCCGATGTCAGCCGCGATCCGTGACCAGTCCTGCATCAGAATGTCTCCGCAATCTCCTCAGCCTCCCGCCGCATACGGGGACCGAACCCGAGCTCATCGTACAATCGGTAGAGCCCCTGCAGATCAGGCCGGCGTCGGGATAGAGTCTTCTCGTCCACGGAGAGCGCCATGTCGGTTTCGATTCGCGTCAGGCGGCGGGCAAGAAAAGCGGTATCCCGGTGTTCCCGCAGTCGATTCGCGATCCCCCGTGCGCCCCGCACGGGCAAGCGCGTCACCGCCTCCAGGTTGTCGAACAGCGATTCGAGAGAGCTGAATTCCCGCATCAGGGCACCAGCGGTTTTGGGACCCACACCGGGGACGCCGGGAATGTTGTCCACGCTGTCTCCCACCAGCGCCTGAAAGTCGGCCATCCGCTCCGGAATGGCCCCGAAACCGGTTTCCACTTCATGGTAGGCGAAACGCCGGTTGTCAACGTAATTCCAGAACTCGTCCCCCGGGCGGAGCAGCTGGGCCAGATCCTTGTCCCGGGTGACGATGACGCTGTTGCGCCCGCAGGATCGCATCCGCACGCTGATTGTGCCGATGATGTCGTCCGCCTCGTATCGGGGATCCGCGAAATGCGTCATGCCGAGCAGACCCGTGATCTGGCGGCAGAAAGTGAACTGCCGTTCCAGTTCCGGCGGCGGCAGTTCCCGGTTGGCCTTGTAATCGGGATAGATGTCGTTTCTGAACGACGTGGTAAGACTCTCGTCGAAAGCCACGGCAACGTGCTGCGGTCGAACCCGCCGCAGGAAATCGCCGAGGAAACCAACATAGCCGTAAACCGCGTTGACCGGATGGCCCTCAGGGTCGGTCATGCTGTCCGGCAGAGAGAACCAGGCCCGAAAAACGAATACGCTGGCGTCGATCAGATAAACCAAGATCCGAATCCAGCAGCCAGGACCCCGGGCGGGCTGGCGGCCCGGCGGTAAGCTTGCATCGAAATCAGGCCGCTCCGGCCTGTCCCGCCGCGCGTGTCAGCCGGGCTCGCATGGGGCTGGTGCGCGGGAAGTGGGCCAGAAGGTATTCCATCTGGTCGGCCAGTACCCGGCGACCCTTTAGATAGATGTACTCCGCATAGGTCGGCGTGAAGGGGACCGCCAGCAATTCCATGCCGGCCTGCTCCGGCGTTCGACCGGCCTTGTGATGATTGCAGCGCCGGCATGCAGTCACCACGTTGGTCCAGACGTCTTTGCCGCCCTGGGAGATAGGTGTCACGTGATCTCTCGAGAGTTCCGATGTGAGGAACTGCATCCCGCAGTAAAGACACAGCGTGCCGTCCCGCTTGAAAAGCGCGAAGTTGTTAAGGGGCGGCGCATAGTTCTCGGATCGGAGCACGCTGATCTGCGGGCTGCCCTGGGTTGCGATGATGGAATTCAGCTCTATGACGGAGCGCTGGCCGCTCCTGGCGCAGATGCCTCCGCGCAGACGCATCAGGGGGCGGCCGCATTCATAAGCCACCTGATCGGTGTGGTACAGACGCACCGCATCCCGGTAGTCCACCCATTCCAGTGGCATACCGGCCACATCCGTGCGCAGTATCTGCTGATCCAGAGTGCCAGCCAAGGAGCGCGTCCCCCGTCAGCGCGTTTTGCCTCGGGGTGTTATTCCAGAACACAGGTCGAAAATCAAACTGCCAAACGCCTTTTCCTACCGGGATCCGCCCTTCCGGCCTGCACCGCTTCCCTGGCGATGGCGATCGAAGTCTCGCCGCCTCTCGTCCGGAGACATGTCCTGCCACCGGTCTCGCAACCGGTCCCTTTCCTCCGGCGACATGTCGCGAAATCTCCGGCGCAGCTCGTCACGCTCCTGTGGAGGAATATCCCGCCATGCCTCGATGGCCCTCTGACGCTCCTCCGGGGACAGGTCTCGCCATCTCTGACGCAGCTCCTGACGTCGCTCGGGGGGCATCTCGCGGAATCGCCGGAAGTTCTCGCGAACCCGGGCCTGCTCGGACGGGGGTAACTGCCTGAATCGGTCATAGCGTTCGCGGAGCCGGCGTTTTTGCTCGGGATCGAGCGATTTCCAGGTCCGGAACCGTTCCCGTGCAGCGGTCTTCTGATCCGGCTCCATCTCGAGCCACCTCTGGGCTCCCCGGGACAATCTCTCCCTGCGCTCCTCGGGTATGCCGTCCCAGCGCTCGGAGAAACCGGACAGGACCTGTTGCTGCTCCGGACTGAGCTCGTCCCACTCCGCGGCATGACCAACTTGCCACAGCAGCGACGTCGCCATCAGAAGCGCTACCGACCCGAGCCTAATCTTGATCATCTGATGTCTCCACGTCATCCCTGCCGGCATCTCCGGACTCCTCACGTCCCCCTGCCATCTCCTCCATGTTTACCACCAGCCAGTCGTCATCCATGTCATCGAAGCTGCCCAGAAATTCAATGAGGTCCGAATCCGCTTCTTCCGGCGGATCTTCTGCTCCGCCGGCGCTTTCAGCGGCCAAAAAAATCGCGGCCAGCACTGCGGCGATCCTGATGGACGAGGTTCGCCTCACTATCCTGCGTCGGGCTCGGCATCGAGCCAGAGATAGAAGTCGTAATCAGCAATCATCTCCAGATTGTCCTCCGCGAGAAACAGCTCTATTTCCGCCGTGCCGGCGTCCGCTTCGGCAATGTGATCGAAATCGGGTTGCCCCCCACGGCTGAGCACAACAGCCAGCCCGACAGCCCCGAGACCTGCGGCGGCAGCGGCCAACACCCGCCAGCCGGGTCGGGCCGAGCGCGATCCGGTGCGCACGGCGCCTTCCCTGGCCCGGGTGAGCCGGAGTCGGGTCTCGGGGTCAAGATCCTCGACTGCCCTGCGGTAGAGCATCCGGGCCCGATCCTCCGTGATTCCGTTGTTACGGTCAGCCATCGTAATAGTCCCCCAGTTTGTCTCTGAGCACGGTCAGCGCACGGGAATAATGTGTCTTGACGCTGCCCTCCGAACAGCCCATGGCCCGGGCGGTATCGGCCACGCTCAAGCCTTCCAGGCATCGCAGAACGAATGTCTCACGCTGGCGCAGCGGCAGATGTTCCAGGGCCTCTTCCAGAACCGCCAGGGATTCACGGCCGTTCAGCTCCACCACCGGATCCTGCGTGCGGGGACCGGGCGCCGCCTCGACGGGATCCGGGTCGTCATCGGAACGGAACCAGGTCATCAGCCGGGACCGAACGGCCATCCGTCGGCGATAATCCCGGCTCCGATTCACCAGGATACGGAAGAACAGCGGACGCCATTCCGCGTTCGGCCGCGCCGAGTATTTCCTGACGAAACGAAACATTGCATCCTGCACGATGTCGAACGCCTCCTCTGGATCGCCGGTCATCGTCCGGGCCGTCACATAGGCCTGTCTCTCCACACTGCGGAGGAAAGCTTCCAGTTGTGCGGTCGTGTCCAGCGGTTGCTCCTCGATTCTGCCGCGCGCGGCAGGCAACGCCGCCTTGCGGGGACCTGTCCGCGCCCTCGTTTCGGCATCTGAATCCGGTCTCGCATCAAGCCCTTCGCAGCCCGTTGAAACCGTCCGCCACACAGAGTACAACGCCAGGGTGGCCAAATGGTTGACAGGCCTGGATCCGCTGTTCGGCCGGAACTTCGAGCGAGTTTATTCACAAACACTCCGTGATGGACTGTATGACAGCCATATTACTTAATACGACGCTTTGTGTATGACACTCAAATTACTGATTTATTTGATATATATAATAATTTGACCATTTTTTCACCAATCCGAAACCTGTCCCGTGCGGTCGCGGACAGGGCCGGCTTTGCCCCAGCCAATTCACAGAGTTATCCACAGAATCTGTGGACAACGAGGTCCGCCGCTTGGCAGCCAGCCCAATCCTCAAAGTAGCGATCAACGCACCGGTCCGCCGGCTATTCGACTACCTTTGTCCCGGCACGGGTCCTGACCCCCAACCCGGTGTCCGCGTTCGTGTCCCTTTCAGGGGCAGGAGACAGGTCGGCGTCGTGGTAGACGTTGCCGAGACCAGCGAGATTCCGGCGGGCCGATTACGGAGGGCCCAGGAGGTCCTCGACGAGACGCCGGTGTTCGGGGCGCTCGACATGAAGCTCCTGCTATGGGCCGCGCGCTACTACTCGCATCCTGTGGGAGAGGTTTTTGCGGCAGCGATGCCCGTGCTGCTCCGCAAGGGACGAAACCCCGATGAGCCTTCCCGCGGCCTTGCCCGAGCGACGGCCGTGGACGACGACATGATCGAAAGCCTGTCACGCAGCGCGCCGAGACAGGCCGGGATTCTCCGGCGCCTGCGCGAGGGGCCGGTAGCGATGGAAAACGCCGCCCAGGCATTCGGCGAGGGATGGCAGCCGGTGGCCCGCCGCCTCATGGAAAAGGGCCTGGTCCGCCAGATCAAGCTGTCCGAAACCGCCGCGGAAAATTCCCACATCCGTCCCACGCCAGGGCCGGCGCTGACCCAGGACCAGAAGTCAGCGGTGAATGCCGTTCTTTCGGCGGAAGCGGACATCAGGCCGGTCCTTCTATTCGGGGTCACAGGCAGCGGCAAGACGGAGGTCTATCTGCGCGCTGTCGAAACGGTTCTGAAAGAGGGCCGGCAGGCCCTGATTCTGGTACCCGAGATCGGCCTGACCCCCCAGATCGTCCGTCGGTTCCGGCGCCGGTTCGACTGCCCGGTGGCCGTCCTGCACTCCGGGCTGACCGAAAAATCGAGATTCGGAGCATGGGCAGATGCGCGCTCCGGCAGGGCCCGTGTGGTCATCGGCACACGCAGCGCCGTCTTTACGCCAATGCCGGACTGCGGCCTGATCGCGATTGACGAGGAGCACGATCCCTCGTTCAAGCAGCAGGAAGGATTTCGGTACTCGGCCCGGGATCTGGCTGTCGTCCGGGCGCACCTGCACCGGATTCCCATCGTGCTGGGCTCTGCCACGCCCTCGCTCGAGTCTATGCGGAACACCCAGACCGGCCGGTACCGGCGAGTGGACCTGGCGGAGCGGCCCGGCAGTTCCAGCCATCCCCGCATCCGCGTCGTGGATCTTCGGATAACCCCGTCCAGGGAAGGCCTGACCGCGCCATTGCTGGAGGCAATGGCAAGGCACATGGAAGCAGGCGGACAGGTGATGCTGTTCCTGAACCGGAGAGGCTACGCAACGGCCCTTTTTTGCACCAGCTGCGGCTGGGTCGCGGAATGTCCTCGCTGCGACGCCCGCATGACGCTGCACCAGCAGCCCGCGGGACTGCGCTGTCATCACTGCGGCCGATCGCAGACGGTGCCCGAGTCCTGCGCTGACTGCGGAGCGGGGCTCCGGCCTGTCGGGCAGGGCACGGAGCGTATCGAGGCTGCGCTCACCGCCCAGTTCCCGGGAGTCAGTGTGGCCCGTCTGGATCGCGATACGGCCCGCAGCGGAGAAGCTCTCACCAGCCTTCTTGAAGACATGCGCCGGGGCGAGACCCGAATTCTCATAGGAACGCAGATGCTGACGAAAGGCCACGACTTTCCCGACGTCACGCTGGTTGGCGTGCTCAACTGCGATCAGGGCCTTTTCGGCACGGACTTCCGCAGCGATGAACGGCTCGCACAAACCATCCTTCAGGTTTCCGGGCGCGCCGGCCGGCGTCATCGCCGGGGCGAGGTACTGCTGCAGACCGCATACCCGCAGCATCCCCTTCTTGCCCAGCTCGTCAGGGGCGGCTACGACGACTTCGCCGAGGAAGCGCTTCGTGAAAGGGCCGCCGCCGGCTGGCCCCCGTTCAGCCATCTGGCCCTGATACGCGCCGAGGCGCATCGCCGCGCCGATCCTCTCGCTTTTCTCGAAATGTGCCGTCACGTCGCGGCCGGCCTGCCGGCGACTGGCGTATCCGTGCTCGGTCCCGCCCCGGCACCCATGGAAAAGCGCTCGGGACGGTATCGAGCGCAGCTTCTGTTCCGTGCCTCCGACCGGCGATCTCTCAGGTCCCTGGTCGATGGAGTTATCGGAAAGGTGCAGTCCTCGCCGGAGGCGCGCCGGGTCCGCTGGTCGCTGGACGTGGATCCCGTCGAACTCTTCTGACCCGGCTCCGTTTTTCACCGGCCGGCCGCCAAGTTAGAATCTCCAGCCCGGGTCACCGAGACTTCCCTTGAAAGAGACGATCGCAGAACTGTTACGTCAGGCCGTGGACAGCCTGATCGGCAAGGAATTGCCGGAGGAGGTGGCTACGCTACCCCTGCACGTGGAACGGGCGCGAGACCCGGCACATGGAGATTTCGCCACTAACGCGGCCATGGCCATGGCGCGATCGGCGCGCCGGCCGCCGCGCCAGATCGCGGAATCCATCGCGGCCGCGATTCCCGAGTCCGAGTTCGTGTCGGGCGTCGAGATCGCGGGCCCGGGTTTTATCAATTTTCGATTATCGCCGGCGGCCCTCCATCGCGAGGTGCGCCGGATCCACGCAGGCGGAGAGAAGTACGGCCAGAGTAATGCCGGTGCCGGCCGGCGGATCGTTGTCGAGTTCGTTTCCGCCAATCCAACCGGTCCGCTACATGTGGGCCATGGCCGTCACGCCGCTTACGGGGCCACCGTAGCCAACCTGCTGCAGGCAACCGGTTACAGCGTTCACCGCGAGTACTACGTCAACGATGCGGGTCGGCAGATGGATATTCTGGCGGTGAGCGTATGGCTCCGATATCTGGAGCTGGGCGGGGAGCGAATCCCGTTTCCGTCCAACGGTTACCGCGGGGGCTACGTCCGCGAGATTGCGGCGACTCTCAGAGAACGCGAATCCTCCCGGCTGCAGCACGCCGTTGACCGAGTCTTCGAAGGCGTCCCGGCCGACGCGCCGGAAGGAGACCGGGAATCGCACATCGACGGGCTGATCGACCGGATGCGTCGCCTGCTCGGCGAGGAGGATTACCGACTGGTGCTGGCACTTGGCCTGGACAGTATCCTCGACGATATACGGGACGATCTGGCCGGTTTTGGCGTGGAGATGGACGAATGGTTCTCGGAGCGCTCCCTGGCGGACCAGGGCCTGGTTCGCACCGCCATCGAGCGTCTCCGTGATTCCGGCCGGGCTTACGAGAAGGACGGCGCGCTCTGGTTCAGGGCGACGGACTTCGGCGACGAGAAGGACCGGGTGCTGGTTCGGGAAAACGGCCAGACCACCTATATCGCGTCGGACATTGCCTACCACCTGAACAAACGGGAACGCGGTTTCGAACACCTGCTGGACGTGCTCGGGGCCGATCACCACGGCTATGTCGCCAGGGTGCGGGCGGGCCTGGAGGCCATGGGGGAGCCGGGCGGCTCACTGGAAGTCCGACTGGTGCAGTTTGCGGTCCTGTACCGGGGCGGTGAAAAGGTCCAGATGTCCACGCGCTCGGGTGATTTCGTCACTCTTCGGGAGCTGCGGGAAGAAGTGGGAGACGATGCGGCCCGCCTCTTCTATGTGCTGAGATCCAACGATCAACATCTGGATTTCGATCTGGAACTGGCCAAGTCACGTACCGCCGAAAATCCCGTGTACTACATCCAGTATGCCCACGCCCGCATCTGCAGCGTCTTCCGGCAATTGCGCGAAAAGGACATGGACTGGTCGCCCGCCGCGGGTCTCGAGTCACTCGAGAGGCTCGGCGAGACCCACGAGACCGGTCTCATGAAAAGCCTGGGCAGGTACCCGGAGATCGTCGATCTGGCGGCCGCCAATCGGGCACCCCAGAATCTCGTCCATTACCTGAGGGAACTTGCCTACGACTTCCATACGTATTACAACGCCCATACCTTCCTGGTCCCGGATGACGGACTCCGGAATGCCAGGCTGGCTCTTATTACGGCGGTCCAGGTCGTTCTCAGAAACGGCCTGGAGCTTCTGGGGGTCTCGGCCCCGGACAGCATGTAAAGCGGCTTGACCAGGGATTACAAACATCGCCGCCGCCGCGGCAAGAAAGCATCCGGCCAGACCGCGCCCTTCGTCACCGGGCTGGCCGCGGGGCTGGCAGTCGCCCTGCTCGTTCACCTTTACCATCGCGGCCAGGATCAGATATCGCCGGGGGCAACCCCGCCGCCGAAACGTTCCGCGGTCACGGCACCGGAGGTCGTAGACGATGCGGAGCCAGTTTACGATTTCTACGACATCCTGCCCGAATTCGAGGTCGTCATCCCGGGAGAAATCGGTCGCGCCCCTGACAGTGGCAGTGACCGGACCGAGAAATCCGACAGGGCCTACTATCTGCAGGCCGGCTCCTTTCGAAGTTTCGACGATGCCGATCGGCGCAAGGCAAGTCTCGCTCTGCTCGGAATCGTTTCGGAGATCCGTCGGGTGGAAGTCGACGGCCGGATCACCCATCGTGTTCTCATCGGGCCTGTCAGCGAAACGGGCAAACTCCGCGATCTCCAGCGCAGACTCGTGGAAAACGGAATCGAGTACCTGGCGTTACAGGCAAAGGGATCCAGCCAATGAACAGACTCCTCGCCACGACCGCGGCGGTACTGCTGATGTCGACGACAGATGCTTCCGCCCAGCCGGCACCGGCCGCCGACGCAGGTAGTGAGGATCCTGTCACGGTCGCCGTCGCAGCGGTGGGCGACATCATGCTGGGCACGGATTATCCGGAACACCGCCTCGCCGACGATGATGGCGCATCGCTTTTGCAGGACCCGGCACCGATCATCCGGGAAGCCGATATCGGATTCGGCAACCTGGAAGGCGTGCTGCTGGACGGGGGCGAGCCGGTGAAGAAGTGTTCCAATCCATCGGCATGTTATCTGTTCCGGTCCCCGACACGTTATGCGGCCCACCTGGCGGACGCCGGCTTCACGGTCATGAGTCTTGCCAATAATCACGCCCGGGATTTCGGTGAAGAAGGCCGCGACTCGAGCATGACAGCGCTTCAGGCCAACGGCATCCTGCATTCGGGGAGGGAAGGGGACGTGGCGTCCTGGGAGGTCGGGGGTATCAAGGTCGCGCTCATTGCTTTCGCCCCCTTCAAGGGAGCCCACGACTTGCTCAACATCCCCGCCGCAGCCGGGCGAATCCGCGCCCTCGCCGACAGCCACGAGATCGTGATCGTCTCGATGCATGCCGGCGGAGAATCAGGGGATGTCCTGCGGATCCCGTTCGAGACCGAGTATTTCCGCGGCGAAAATCGCGGCGACGTGGTCCGGTTTGCCCGTTCGGCGGTAGACGCCGGCGCCGACCTCGTGGTGGGGCACGGTCCCCACGTGCCGCGGGCGATGGAGGTCTATCAGGACCGGATCATCGCCTACAGTCTGGGGAACTTCGCCACCTATTACGGTATCCGCGTGACCGGCGACAACGGGCTGGCGCCGCTGCTGGTGGCAGAACTCGACGCCCAGGGAAAGTTTCTCGGCGGCAGCCTGCATTCCTTCCGGCAAAGACGCCCCGGAGGTCCGGTGAGCGACACCTCCGCCGAAGCCTTCCGCCTCATCGAGCGACTGAGCCGGGAAGACTTTCCGGAGAGCGCCCCCCTGTTCCTGGAAGATGGAAGAATCGCGCCTCGGGCCTCGACCACGGCTCAGTCGTCGCCGCCGGACTGACGGAAATCGATCCCCAGGGACCGGAGTTTTCTGTACAGATGGGTCCGTTCCATCCCGACCCGTTTCGCCAGCTGCCCGACTTTCCCGTGGCAAAGTATCAGCTGCTGCTGTAGATACGCCCGTTCGAACTGCTCCCGGGCCTCCCTTAGCGGTAGCGCCAGCAGATCCTGTTTGACCAGGGGCTCACCGGCGGCGCTCTCATAGGCCAGGAGATCCTCGACCTCCTCCAGGCCGATCTCCTCGTCGCCGCCCATGATCAGCAGCCTTTTGACCAGATTCTTCAGGTCACGGACATTGCCCGGCCACGGGTAATTCCGCAGCCTGTTCTGGGCCGCCACGCTGAATCGCCTGAACGGCAGCTCTTCGGAATCGACCAGCTGGTCCACGAAGTAACGAAGGAGCTCGGGGACGTCCTCCGCATAGTCTCTCAGCGGGGGAACGTGCAGGGTGATCACGCTGAGCTGGGAGACGAGATCCCGCCGGAAATCACGGGGCGGAGCCGTTTCGAAGGCAGGCTGGGCCGAGCTGACGATCCGGACGTCCATGGTTCGGGCGGAGTTGTCGCCCACCCGCCTGAATTCGCCGCTTTCGATGGCCGCCAGCAGCGCGCTCTGTGCGGCAGGGGGCAGATCGGCAATCTCGTTGAGAAACAGGGTTCCGCCGCGGACCTCGTCCAGGACCCCGTCCAGAGGGCCCTCGCCGTCCTTCCTGCCGTAAAAGCGCTCGGCCGCGTCCTCCTGACCGATGGAACCCGCCACCACAGACACGAAAGGGCCGTCCGCCCGTTCGCTCAGGGAATGCATATAGCGGGCAAACGCCTCCCGGCCGCTGCCGGGCTCGCCCACCAGGAGTACCGGCGTGTCATGGGAAGCCACCCTTTCCACCTGCTCCCGCAAGGCACGCACCATGCGGCTCTTGCCGATGGGTCGGATGAGATCGGGCACCATCTGCCGGGCCCTGGGCCTGTCACGGGATCTGCCTTCCTCCAGGGCCAGCTCGACGACCCTCAGCAGCTTGGCCAGGGATACCGGTTTCTCGATGAAATCGAAAGCACCCAGACGGGTTGCCTCGACGGCGGTCTCCACCGTGCCGTGGCCGGACATCATGACCACCGGGGCCGCCGCTTTCTCGGCGTCGGCCGACCACTCGCGCAACAGCGTGATCCCATCGGTGTCCGGCATCCAGATGTCCAGCAGAACCAGGTCCACGTCGTTCTCATCACGACATAACCTGGCCTCTGCTGCATCCGCCGCCACATCTACCTCGTAGCCTTCCTCGCTGAGGATCTCCTTGAGCAGATCACGGATATCGGCTTCGTCGTCAACGACCAGGATATGGGGGGCGGTCATGCTCTCTCTCCCTTCAGATCGGCGATGTGGACTTCCCTGCGACTCGATGTCGTTCGAGCCGCATCGTCCATCGGCATCAGGATGGTCATTCTCGCCCCTCCTTCTTCCACGTTGGTGGCCTCGACCCGACCCCCGTGCTCTTCCACCAGCTTCTTCACGATGGCGAGCCCGAGCCCGGTTCCCTTCGGCTTGCTGGTGACGTAGGGATCAAAAATCTGTTCTATGGAATCCACCGGGAAGCCCGGACCGTTATCCTCCACCACTATCCGGATCATGTGGGCGTCGCCGTCGGAGCCCAGCCGGGTGCTGATAAGGATACGGGCATTGGATACCTGCTCCAGGGCCTCGAAGGAATTGCGCAACAGATTGTGGAGAATCTGGCGAAATCGGCCTGCATCCACCTCCGCAGACCCGATTCGAGGATCAAGGTCCAGGTCCACTCTCGCATCGATCTCGCGGCCGCGATAAAGCTCGGCCACCTCGGTAATGAAGGCATTGACGTCGATGACGGAAATGTCCATGTCCGGGACCCGGGCATATTCGCTGAAGGCGTTGACCATCTCCTTCATGTTCTCGACCTGCTGGATGATGGTTCGGGTGGCCCGTTCCAGCACCTGGGAATCCTGTTCCTCCAGATGGTCGAGGAGCCTCCTCCGCATCCTCTCGGCGGACAGCTGTATTGGCGTCAGGGGGTTCTTGATCTCGTGGGCCAGACGCCGCGCCACCTCTCCCCAGGCCGCATCGCGCTGGGCCTGCAGCAACGCAGTTATGTCGTCGAAAACGACGACATAACCGCTGGTTCCGCCGGCTTCCGATTTCAGAGCCGAACAGGCGCACATGAGCACTCGTCTCCCGACCTCGGCCTTGAGAACGACCTGCTCGCGCCACTCCAGGTCTCCCGACATGATGTGACGTCGGCCCACGTCAACGAATTGCTCCAGCATGGGGTTCTCCCGGGCGATCTCGAGCAGCGGGCGGCCAATGCATTTCTCCACGTCAAAACCCAGAATGGAGCCCGCCGCCTGATTCGCGGTGCGGATTCTCCAGTCTGTCTCAAGGGAGACCACCCCGGTTGAAAGCCTTCCCAGGATAATGGCGAGATACGCCCGCTCGTTTTCCACTGCCGTCTGGCTGGCCGTGGCCATTTCGCGCGCCTCTGCGAGCCGCCGGGTCATGTCGTTGAAAGAACGAACCAGGAATCCCATGTCATCGTGCCCGGGCAGGGGCAGCTGCGTATCGTAGTCTCCCTGGGCAACGGCGCGGGTCCCGGCAATCAGGTTCTGGATCGGCGCGACCAGCCTGCGCGAGAAAAAGAAGGCTCCCCACACGGCGGTCAGCAGGGACAGCAACAGCACCAGTGTCAGCGTCAGGGTCAGGCTGTACTTCAGAAGACGCCGGAGGTACGAGAGTTCACCGTAATCGGCATAGGCGGTCTGGACCGCGTCTGCCAGGGAACTCAGTCGTTCGGAGACCGGAAATATCGCCAGAAGGATGCGCCGCTCGCCGAACGGGCTGTCCTGGGGCACGACGGCGGCAGTGCGGATTCGGTACCCCGCGTCCCCCAGGGGATCGAGACCCACGTAGGCTCTTCCCTGCCCCAGCTGAAGAAGAATCTCATCGTTGGGAACGGCGATCACGTCCAGATCCTCGCGGACCGATATCGACGCCAGGATCCTGCTGTTGCTGCCCACCACCGTGATCTCGGTAGCGTCCGATTCCCGCTGCAGAGTCGCAAGTTCCGCGGCAAGCCGGGAATCGCGTTCATCCCGAAGCCGGATCGCCATTTCCTCGGTTCGCTCCAGATACTCCCGCATCTGGATCTCCAGGGTCGCGCGACTCAGATTCAGGGCATCGCCCAGACCTTTCTCGACATCGACACTGAACCAGCTGTCGATGCCGCGATTGAGAAACACCACGGAAAAGTAGTAGACGATGCAAAGCGGCACGACAGACAGAACGACGAAAGTGGCCACCATCCGCGACTTGAGCCGGGAACCGGGAACCCGACCGCGAAACTCCCGGACGAGCCGAACCAGGTTCACGGCGATCAGCGCCAGCAGGATGATCACGCCAATGGCGTTGACGAGGAACAGGGATCCGTACAGGCGCCCGAATTCGTCCGCGCCCTGGGTGGCCCGGGCCAGCAGCAGCATGGAGCCCAGCCAGAAGCCCACGCCAACCGTTGCCAGCGCGGCGATGCCCGCGCGCTTTATCGCTCGAGAGGCCACCGGTACCACTCGCTGGAAATCCGCCAGTCGCCCCAGAATCGGGACAGAAACCTGAGTGGTCCCGACAATTCCTTGACGTCGAGAGTCACCCGGGCGGCAGCTTCGTAGCGTCTGTTCTCTTCCAGAAGAGACTCGTCGATCAGCGGAAGCCGGTCCACCCGCTCGAGGAACTGCAGGGCCGTATCAAGATCAGGAAAGGAAACGGCGTCGCCGCTGTTGAGATTGGCAACCACATACCGGTCGGAGAGAGCATGATGGCTGAGCTGATAACGCTGCTTCAGGGCGGCGACCGCGTCGTCCCACATCCATCTTCTGAAGCGATCCACGACCAGCTGCAGCTCGACATTCAGCGGGACTCCATTGTGCAATGCGTCCAGCGCCTCCGAGCTGAGGATGATTTCCACCCTTGCGTAGACGTAATAGACGCCTTCATCGAGTTCGGCATAAACCGATCGGATACCGACCCTGCCATCGTCGGCCCGCAGGGCTCCCGGCCAGGCGACCAGGAAACACGACGCCGCAAGAACGAGAAAGGCGACTATCGCCCTTCTGTGTCCGGCCGTACTGATGATGGCGGGCCTGTTCATGCGCCTCACGAAAGCTTTCTCAGACAAGCATAATAAAAGCCGTCCATGCCTGCGTCACCGGGAAGAATCTGCCGGCCCGGGCCGGCCTCGAAGCCCAGATCCCGGGCGAGTTCCAGCATCACCGGCTCCGAATCAGCATTTCGCTCGAGGAAAGCGATTGCCTGCGACTGGTTCTCCTCGCGCAGAATCGAGCAGGTCGCATAAAGCAAATGCCCGCCGGGGCGCAGCAGCGGCCACGTCTGATCCAGGATTTCCCGCTGGCGCTGAACGAGCTGCGCCACGTCGGACGGGCGTCGCAGAATTTTGATATCGGGATGCCGACGAATCACCCCCGTAGCCGTGCACGGTGCATCCACCAGGATCCGGTCATAGACTCGGCCGTCCCACCATTGTTCCGGCCGACCGGCGTCGCCCTCAATGAGTCTGGCTTCCAGACCGAGGCGCGCGAAAGTGGACTCCAGCATTTCCAGCCGATCCCTGTCGATATCCAGTGCGTCCAGGTCCACATCGCTGCAGAGCTCGAGTATGTGTGCCGCCTTGCCTCCGGGGGCAGCACAGGCGTCCAGCACTCGATGGCCGGGCCGCACGTCGAGAAGACCGGCCGCCAGCTGCGCCCCCGCATCCTGAACCGATACCAGTCCTTGCGAAAACCCCGGTAGCGACCCTACAGGAACCGGTGCATCAAGACAGAGGGATTCGGATGCGTACGCCCCGGGGCTCGCCGGCTGTTCCAGCTCCTTGAGGTAGTCCTCTCGCGCAATGCGGGAGCAGTTGACCCGCAACCACATGGGCGGCTGCCTGTTGTTCTCTTCAAGAACCGATTGCCATCTGTCGGGCCAGTCTGTCGCCAGGCGGTTGATCAGCCATTCGGGATGAGCCCAGCGCGCCTCAGGTGAACGCATGGCCAGCCCGTCGAGATTTGTCCGCTCGCGGATGTAGCGCCGCAGCACCGCGTTGACCAGCCCCTTGGCGCCTGGCCGGCCGATTTCCTGAGCCGCCGCCACGCTCTCCGCCACGGCCGCATGAGCGGGAACGCCCATGGAGGAAATCTGGTAAAGGCCGGTCAGCATCAACGCCCGCAAACGAATGTCGCGGGCCTTGAGCGGGCGATTGAGAAGTTGTTCCAGCAGGAACTCGAGCCGGGGATGGAATCGCAACACGCCATAACAGATGGCCTGCAAAAACGCCCTGTCCCGTCCATCTTCGAAATTCTCCAGCGCCGGCGCCAGAGCCCTGTCCAGGGACTTGCCGCGCCCCGCTACTTCGCCGATAACCCGGGCTGCCATGGCCCGGACGCTTGATGGCCGGCTCATTCCGGGATGCCGAGGCGCTCGTTCAGCACGTCATGCCCGTTGAGGAACGCTTCGGCCGACATGGGCTTTCCGCCCGGGAGCTGGATAGTCTTGAGCCGGAGAACTCCGTCGTCTGCGGCCACGTCGATGCCGTCGCGGGAGGCGCGGAACACGGTGCCGGTCTCGACGTTCGACGTTTCCGCCAGAGGCTCGGCTTCGATTATTTTCAGTCGCTTGCCCCGGTATTCCGTGTAGGCCCCCGGTCTGGGGTCGAAAGCGCGCACCTGCCTGGCCAGTTCATCTGCGGTGCGTCGCCAGTCCAGGCGGGCCTCCTCGGGCCGGATCTTTGCCGCGTAGCAGGCGAGGCTGTCGTTCTGCCGGCGGGGACTGAGATCTCCCGCATCCAGGCGATTCAGGGCCTCGACCAGGGCAGCGGCACAAATATCGGCCAGGCGGTCGCGAAGGTGACCCGCCGACTCGTCGGGCCCGATGTCGGTAGAACGGACAAGGAGAATGGGTCCGGTATCGAGACCCGCTTCCATCTGCATCACGGTGATGCCTGTCTGTCTGTCTCCCGCCATCACGGCCCGCTCGACAGGCGCAGCCCCCCGCCATCTGGGCAGAAGGGAGGCGTGTCCGTTAATGCAACCACGGGACGGCAGTTCGAGCACTGACCGGGGGATGATAAGGCCATAGTCGACCACGACCATCAGCTCGGGCTCGAGCCGGCTCAGTTTTTCGATCACCGCCTCGTCCTTGAGGCTCTCCGGCGCCATCACCGGCAGACCGGCGGTCCGGGCGTAGGCCTTGACCGGGGTGGGGGTCATCCTCCGACGGCGACCGGCAGGTCGGTCCGGCTGCGTCAATACGGCAAGCACGCGATGTCCGGCCCGGATCAGGGCGTCCAGGCTTTTGACAGCGAAATCGGAACTCCCGGCGAATACCAGGTTCATCCTGTCACCGGGGCGCTGGCCCTAGATGGCCGGCGTTCGGGCGTGCATTGGATCCGGAACCTGCTGCCGGCGACCCTTTTCGAGTTTCTTCCGTATCCTCTGGCGTTTCAGATCTGACAGATAGTCCACGAACAGCTTGCCGTCCAGGTGATCCATCTCGTGCTGGATACAGACCGCCAGCAGGCCTTCCGCCTCGAATTCGAATGGCTGGCCGTCCAGGTCGAGGGATCTGACGCGGATGTGTTCGGCCCGCTCTACGCTGTCGTAGAACCCCGGCACCGACAGGCAGCCCTCCTCGGCGACCTGGATGCCGTCCTTCTCCAGGATTTCCGGATTGATCAGCACCCGGGGATCGCTGCGGTCTTCCGACACATCGGCCACGAGGACGCGCTTGTGAACGTTCACCTGCGTCGCGGCCAGTCCGATCCCCGGAGCGGCGTACATTGTCTCCAGCATGTCCCGGCCGAGCTGGCGAATCTCGTCATCGACCTGCTCCACCTTTTGCGCACGCGTCCGCAGACGCGGATCCGGGTATTCGAGTATCTCAAGAATGGCCATGGTCACCTTGCCAATTCGTGTACTGGGTCACGAATCGTCGCTAAAATTATGACAATATTAATAATACGTGCTAATGTCCGAACCAGCTTTATCGGGCCGCCTTTCGCGGCAGTGGGGGGATTGCCCCGGTCGCCCGATTGCGCGCGGACGTTTATCGCAAAATTATACCAGCCAAGCGCCAGCCCTGGCCGGCCATCGGAGACTTCGGATGGATCGACATTCGACAATTTCCCCCAGCGCCTTATCACGGATTTCCGCCTTTCTGTTGACTTCTCTGTTCGCGGCGGCACTGCTTACCGGATGCGCTTCTACGCCCTCAGAGGAAGACACCGCATCGACTCCCCCGCCGCCCGCAGCTGAACCGGCTCCGCCGCCGGCAGCGGACGAGGCAGTCGCACCGCCCCCGGCATCAGCGCCGGTCTACCAGTCGGAGGAGCGGCCAGTCCGGCTCAATCCTCGCCACCCCGACAGGTACGTGGTGAAGAAGGGCGACACTCTTTGGGATATCTCCGAGATGTTCCTGAAGGATCCCTGGTATTGGCCCGAAATCTGGTACGTGAACCCCCAGATCGCCAATCCGCATCTGATCTATCCGGGAGACGTGATCACGCTCGTTTATATCGACGGGAAGCCGCGCCTGATCCTGGAGCGCGGCAACGTGGAAAGGCTGTCTCCGCGGGTTCGCGAGACGATGCTGGGCGAAGCCATCGAAACGATCCCCTACGAATTGATCAAGGCGTTTCTTTCCAAGCCGTCGGTGCTTGACAAGGACACGGTGGAGAACTCGCCCTATATCTTCACGACCCGGCATGGACACCTGGTCCACGGCGCCGGCGCCAACGTGTATGTTCGGGGCGCCGATTTCGCTTTGGATGACGTCTATAACGTGATGCGAGTCGGCTCCAAACTCGAAGACCCGGATACCGGCGACTTTCTCGGCTACGAAGGAATTTTTGTTGGCGAGGGCACCATACATCGCGAGGGCGATCCTGCGACGCTGCTGCTCAATGCCACGGATCGGGAGGCGCTCAACGGAGATATTCTTCTGACGCCCGACGAGGACTTCCCGATGTATTTCACGCCGCGGTCACCGGACGAGCAGATCGACGGCAAAATCATCTCCGTTTTCGACGGCGTCAGCATTATCGGTGCCTATCAGATCGTGACCCTGAATCGCGGCCGTTCCCAGGGGCTGGAGCCCGGGCATGTCCTGGCGGTTTACCAGGCGGGCCGGGTCGAGCGGGACCGTTTTTCCGGCAAGGGCTTCCGCGGCGAAAAGGTCCAGCTTCCGGAAGAATATGCGGGACTTATGATGGTATTCCGGAGCTTTGACCGGATCAGCTACGGCCTTATCGTGAGAGCTGAGAGCGAGATCCACGTATTTGACGTGGTACGCAATCCGTAATCGCCTCGGGAGCCGCGAACCTTGCAGAGAAAACGCCGGCCTCGTGCCGGCGTTTTTGTATCGACCTCAGCCCACGAGCAATGAATCAGCCGCCAGACCCATGGCTCCGTATCGCCGCCACCCCGGGGATGACCGCGACGGCGGCCCGTCGCCTGATCGAGGCTCTCGGCGACGTGAGAACCATCTTCAGAGCGACCCCCGGGAGACTGGCGTCTCTCGGCCTGTCGCCCGAGGTCGCCGGCAAGCTGCTGGACGAAGCGAATCCGGGGCTGATCGCGGCCCTCCAGTGGATGGAGGAGCGAGATGAGCACCGGTTTGTCTCGCCCGAGGATCGATCCTACCCCTCCCGGCTGCGGGAGCTTCCGGACCCGCCCGCCGGTCTCTTCGTCCACGGCCGGACCGATGTCCTGGAAGATCCGATGATCGCCATGGTGGGAAGTCGGAACCCCTCGCCGGGCGGGCTGGAAAATGCCTTCGAGTTCGCCAGCTATCTGTCCCGTTGCGGACTCGCGATTGTCAGCGGCCTGGCCCTGGGCGTCGACGGCGGAGCTCACCGGGGCGCGCTGGCGGGCGGATCTCCCACCGTCGCCGTTTGCGGAAACGGCCTGGACCGCATTTACCCGCCCCAGCATCGCGATCTCGCCGCGGCCATCGCCAGAAACGGGGCCGTCGTGTCCGAGTTCCCGCCCGGAGTCCCGCCCCGCAGGGAAAACTTTCCCCGAAGGAACAGAATCATCAGCGGGCTTTCCCTGGGAGTTCTCGTGGTCGAGGCCGGACTTCGCAGCGGTTCGCTCATCACCGCCAGACTGGCCGGCGAACAGGGACGGGAAGTTTTCGCCATTCCCGGGAGTATCCACAATCCGATGACGAAGGGCTGCCACCTGTTGATCAAGCAGGGGGCAAAACTGGTGGAGTCGGCGGAAGACATCCTGGCGGAGCTACGGTCCGTCATCGACCTGGGATCCGCGCCGGCGAATCAGGCGCTATCGGGAGAAGAAGCGTCCGACGAAGGACTGGCACCGGAGTACGTTGATTTTCTGGAGCTTTGTGGCCACGACCCCTTTTCGGTGGACCAGATGGTGGCCCGCACGAAATTGACCTCGGCGGAGGTTTCCTCCATGCTCCTGATCCTGGAGCTCCAGGGATTTGTGGAGTCCGGACCGGGTGGCCGTTATTCCCGGACGTCAAAGAGGTCTTGATATGACGGAAAACGTGCTCGACGTACTCATGTATCTTTTCGAGACCTATACCGACGCTGATTCAGAACCGGAGGCCGACCGCAACGCGCTGCGTGCAGAACTGGAACGCGCCGGTTTCGGATCCGGCGAGATCAGCAAGGCCCTGGACTGGCTGGACGGTCTCGCATCCCGGGACGAGGATCCGGAGTGGGAATCGCCCACGGAGCGGGCATCCCGGGTATTCAGTAATTTCGAGACCTCCCGGCTTGATGCCGCGGCCCGCGGCTACATTATGTACCTGGAGCAGATCGGCATCCTTTCGGCGGCCCAGAGAGAACTCGTGATTGACCGCGTCATGGCGCTGGAGACAGAGGAGATCGAGGTCGAACAGATCAAGTGGGTGGTGCTGATGGTGCTATTCAGCCAGCCCGGACAGGAAGCCGCCTACGCGAGGATGGAAGATCTGGTCTTCGAGGACAGTGTTTCCGAGGCGCACTGAACCGCAGACGAGTTGAGGACATACAAGGGCCGTGGCGGTAGTCACGGCTCGTTTTTTTGACATGAGCAAGCATCTGATAGTCGTGGAATCGCCGGCCAAGGCGAAGACCCTGGAGAAATACCTTGGCAAGGACTTCGTGGTCCTCGCCTCGTACGGCCATGTACGCGATCTGGTCCCCAAGGAGGGCGCCGTCGATCCGTCGCGGAACTTTGCGATGAACTACGAGGTCATCGACAGAAACCAGAGGCATGTGGACGCCATCGCCCGGGCGCTGAAAAAGGCCGACGCCCTTTACCTGGCGACGGACCCGGACCGCGAGGGGGAGGCAATATCCTGGCATCTTCACGAGATCCTCAACGAACGGGGACTCTTGAACGGTAAGCCGGTTCACCGGGTGGTTTTCCACGAAATCACGCGCAGCGCCATCGAGGAAGCGATCGAGCACCCGCGACACCTGTCGGATGATCTGGTCGATGCCCAGCAGGCGCGGCGTGCCCTGGATTACCTGGTGGGCTTCAACCTCTCTCCGCTCCTCTGGAAGAAGATCAGGCCGGGCCTGTCCGCGGGTCGTGTCCAGAGCCCGGCCCTGCGGCTGATCGTGGAACGGGAACGCGAGATCGAGAATTTCAAGCCGCGCGAGTACTGGACCATCGAAGCGGAGGCAGAAGCGGACAACCAGCGCTTCCGGGCCAAGCTGTCGCGGCTGGGCGGAGAAAAGGTAGCCCAGTTCACGGTGACGGATGGTGACACCGCCGCCGAAGTGGAGCAGTCCCTGCGCCAGGCGGCGGCAGGAAAGCTCGTCGTGCTCTCGGTGGAAAAGAAGCAGCGCCGTCGAAATCCGGCGCCGCCGTTCACCACTTCGACTCTTCAGCAGGAAGCCTCGCGAAAACTCGGGTTTACCGCCCAGCGCACAATGCGTGTCGCTCAGCGGCTTTACGAGGGTATCGATGTGGGCGAGGGCTCGGTCGGTCTCATCACTTACATGCGAACCGATTCCGTGGCGCTGGCCAATGAAGCAGTGAGCGAAATGCGCGGCGTCATCGCCGAACGCTACGGGAAGGAATTCCTGCCGGAGAAACCCAGGTTCTACAAGACGCGCTCAAAAAACGCCCAGGAAGCCCACGAGGCGGTTCGGCCGACCTCCGCTTCCAGACATCCCGACTCGGTCGAGCGGTTTCTGGATCGGGATCAGCACCGGCTCTACGAACTCATCTGGAAACGGGCGCTCGCCTGCCAGATGGCGAGCGCGGTATACGACACGGTGGGCGTTGACTTGCGACCCGAGGGTGACGCCTCCGGGAACAACCTGTTTCGCGCTACCGGCTCGGTGCTCGTAAAACCCGGGTACCAGGCTGTGTATCAGGAAGGCAAGGACGACAGGCCGGACGAAGACACAGACAAGCTGCTGCCGGCCATGGCCCCGGATCAGCAGGTGGACCTTCTCGATATCGTCAGCGAGCAGCATTTCACGGAGCCGCCGCCACGATACAGCGAGGCGAGCCTCGTCCGGGCGCTGGAGGAATACGGTATCGGGCGCCCCTCCACCTATGCGTCGATTATCTCGACGCTGCAGAACCGCGAATACGTCGAAATGGATCGCCGACGTTTTGTGCCGACGGACGTTGGAAGAATCGTCAACCGGTTTCTCACCGACCATTTCGACCAGTACGTGGACTACGAATTCACCGCCCGGCTGGAAGACGAGCTCGACGCCATCTCGCGGGGCGAAGAGGACTGGGTGCCGCTACTGAAGCGCTTCTGGCAGCCGTTCATCGACCAGGTCAAGGACAAGGAGACTTCGGTAACACGGGCAGAAGCCGCCCAGGCCCGGGAACTCGGCACGGATCCGGAATCCGGCCGCGTGATGAGCGTGCGCATGGGCCGCTTTGGTCCGTTCGTCCAGATAGGACGACGGGAGGACGAAGAAAAACCCCGGTTCGCCGGCCTTCGCCCGGGACAAAACATCGATACCATCACGCGGGAGGAAGCCCTGGAGTTGTTCAAGCTCCCGAGGGTCCTGGGGAAGACCCCGGACGGCGAGGAGGTTTCCGCCAATATCGGCCGCTACGGACCGTACGTGAGATACGGTCGCAAGTTCGTTTCCCTCGGCGACGACGATCCGTTCACCGTGACCCTGGACCGGGCGCTGGAACTCATCGAGGAAAAGAAGAAAGCCGATGCGAACCGCCTGATCCGCGAGTTCGAGGACGCGGGTATACGGATCCTCAACGGTCGCTACGGACCTTACATCACCGATGGCAAGAAGAATGCGAGGATTCCCAAGGACAGGGAGCCTGATTCCCTTTCCCTGGAGGAATGTCGCGAGGCGCTGGCCAAGGCCCCGGCACGGGGGTCCCGAAAGAAGAAGGCAGGTGGAAGGAAGGCGACCTCGAAGAAGTCCACAAGCCGCAAGAAATCCAAGGCCAAACGCAAGGCCTCAGCAGACTGAAGGCAGCAGGCTGATGGTACCGTCGGGGCCACTGCGTTACGCGGCGCGCGTCATCCAGGCCGGAGGCGTTGTCGCCTATCCCACGGAGTCGGTCTTCGGTCTCGGCTGCGATCCCCTGGAACTGCCGGCGGTAGAGCGCATCATTAACTGCAAGGGCAGATCGGCTGCGGCCGGTTTGATTCTTCTGGCCGATGATTATTCCCGTCTGAGACCTTTCATCGAGCCCGGCGAGCAGGAAGAAGCGCGTATGCTCGCAACCTGGCCGGGTCCCGTCACATGGGTCTGTACGGCATCGGCGGCGGCGCCGCCCTGGATTACCGGCGGCAGGGCGACGGTTGCGGTTCGCGTCACCGGACATGAGATATCCGCGGCGCTCTGCCGGGCAGCCGGAATGGCCATCGTCTCTACCAGCGCAAATCGCAGCGGACGTCCGCCGTGCCGGAGTGCCGTGCAGGTGCGGCGCCGATTGTTTCGGGATGTGGATTACATACTTGCCGGTCGTACGGGAGGTCGCAGACGGCCATCGGAGATCCGCGATGCGCGTACCGGCGACATACTGCGGGCTGGCTGACACAGGGAACCGAGCGGATGGGCATAAGTCAACACGACATCGATGCGGTGGAAGCCTGGCTGAGGCGCCTCCATGACAGTCTTACCAGACAGCTCGGTCAGCTGGATGGCGGAGAAGGGTTCCGATCGGATTCCTGGGAACGGCCGGCCGGCGGGGGCGGCGAAAGCCGGGTGCTCGAATCGGGACGACTGTTCGAGAAAGCGGGGATCAATTTTTCCCTGGTGCACGGCGATCGCCTGCCGCCCTCCGCCACGGCACGAAGACCGAAGCTGGCGGGACGAGCCTTCCGTGCCATGGGCGTGTCCATGGTTCTGCATCCGAAAAATCCCTATGTTCCCACCACCCATGGTAACTGGCGGTTCTTCGTGGCCGAGAGCCCCGAGGAGCCTCCTGTCTGGTGGTTCGGGGGCGGGTTCGATCTCACGCCGTATTACGGTTTTCGTGAAGATGTGGTGCACTGGCACCGCACGGCAAAGTCCGCCTGCGACGGATTTGGAACCGATATTTATCCCCGGTTCAAAAAATGGTGTGACGAATATTTTTTTCTCAAACATCGCAACGAACCCAGAGGCGTGGGCGGCCTGTTCTATGATGACCTGAGCGAATGGGGTTTCCGGAAATGCTTCGATTTCTCGCAGACCGTGGCTGACGCTTTCGTGCCTGCCTACCTGCCGATTGTGGAGCGCCGGCGGCATACGCCCTACGGAGAACGGGAACGGGACTTCCAGACTTATCGCCGGGGCCGTTACGTGGAATTCAATCTGGTTTACGACCGGGGAACTCTCTTCGGACTGCAGTCAGGCGGCCGAACCGAATCCATACTCATGTCACTGCCGCCGGTGGTTCAATGGCGATACGACTGGCATCCGGATCCCGGGTCGCCGGAACAGACCCTCTACGATGAATTCCTTCACCCGAAAGACTGGCTGGGTCTCGGCGCATGAACCGGGAGCCGACGCCCTTCCATCTGGCCTTCCCTGTCTCGGACCTGGAGGCCACCCGCAAGTTTTATCGTGACAAGCTCGGCTGCCGGATCGGGCGCGAGTCGGAACGGTGGATCGATTTCGATCTCTATGGTCACCAGATCACCGCCCATCTTTCCGCCGCTCCCGGTGATGCAGGCGCCAATCCCGTGGATGGCGATGCCGTTCCCGTCCCCCACTTCGGGGCAATTCTCCCCTGGGAGGAGTGGCAAGCACTGGCGGCCCGGCTGGAAGCCGAAGAAACGGAATTCATTATTGCGCCCAGAATCCGTTTCCAGGGCAGGACCGGGGAACAGGCGACCATGTTCCTGCGCGATCCCTCGGGCAATGCCCTGGAGTTCAAGGCGTTCAGGGATCAGTCACAGATCTTCGCGCGGGCGCGCGACTGAGGAACGCTGACGCGCCCGCCAGCACGTACCGCCGGTCACCCGGATCGGATACCACCGGCGGCCATAACGATGGCCGCCAGGGACAACACCAGCAGAACCAACCACGTTCCTACGATACCCGCTCGCCGGCCCTGGAGGGGAAGCCCCGGATTGGCCATTCCCGTTGCGTGCAGCACCCGGGACACCAGGAAGATACTGCCGCATCCGTGCAGCAGCCACGGGGCTGCACCCCCCACCTCGAGGATCGCCATGAGGAGAAGCGTCAGGGGGGCATACTCGGCCAGATTTGCCTGGGCCCGGACAGCCCTTTCCAGCTGCGGGTCGTCTCCGGATCCAAGACTGACCCGGGCACGGAGCCTGTTCTTTACGACCAGCCCGGACAGGGCCAACAACAGCAACCCGACAAATCCGGCGTAGAAAGCTGAGATAGTGAGAGTCACGGACACCTCCGCTTGTTCAGAAATCCCTGACCTGCGTGGCATCGCCGCCGGCGATGCACTCCCGAAATCGGAAGCAATCCGCGAGGTGATCATTGACCAGGCCGACTGCCTGCAAGTACGCGTAAACGACGGTCGAGCCCACGAACTTGAAACCCAGTCGTTTCAGTTCGGCGCTGACCGCATCCGAAAGAGGCGTGGTGGCCGGTACGTCCCCCTGGTGCCGCCAACGGTTGACCACCGGTTCTCCGCCGACAAACTTCCAGAGAAAACTGCTGAAACTGCCGTGGGCCGAGCGGACGCGAAGGAACGCCCGGGCATTCGAGATGGCCGACTCGATCTTCAGACGATTACGGACGATTCCCGGATCCCGCAACAGCCTGTCCACGCTTCTTTGGTTGAACCGGGCCACCCGGCAGGGATCGAGCCCGGCGAAGGCCCGCCGATAGCCTTCGCGCTTGTGCAATATCGTGGACCACGACAACCCTGCCTGAGCGGTCTCCAGCACGAGAAATTCGAACAGGGTCCGGTCATCCCGCGCAGGCAAGCCCCATTCCTCGTCGTGATAACGGAGATATTCCGGGCTGACCCCAACGGCCCACGGACACCGCACCGGTTCTTCGTGTCCCCTCGCCTGCATCAGGCTAGCCAATCCTCGTTCCGCCCTCTGGCGGTGAACATTATGGGCCCGACTGCAATTGCGCAAGCCGGCCAGGGATTGCATGCAAAAAGGCCCCGACCATGATGGCCGGGGCCTGGATATCAGTCCGTAATGGACTGCGATGAGGGGTCACTGCCGGCTCAGCTGCTGCCTCCGCACTTGCCTTCGCCGCACTTGCCTTCCTCGCCTTTGTCGCCTCCCTCACCGCCGCACTTGCCTTCGCCGCACTTGCCTTCCTCGCCCTTGTCGCCTTTCTCGCCGCCGCACTTGCCCTCACCGCACTTGCCCTCACCGCCATGCTCATCGGCCATGTAGCCGGTGGAAAGCGCGGTCATCGCGAAAGGACTGGCGTCGGCGTTGGCCACCGAAACTCCGGCCAGGCTTGTGGCCAGCGCGGCGCCAACGGCAACGGTAACTGGCTTCAGATTGCTATCACTCATGCTCTTTCTCCTCAAGTTAAAACAATGCCCCTCCGGGCATTTTCAGGGCCCCGACACGGGGCCGTTCTTCTCAAAGCCGCCACCGGACGGCGGCGGCTACTTCCCTCTGAATTTCATCGAGCCGGGCTTCGCCCTGCTCTCCCACGACGGCGATACTGCCGCCGATCGGGAGAGACACTATGGTGCCGATGAATCCGTCCTCGTCAACCGG
>Ga0111153_1026_pt1 | contig 33322 bp, 31 predicted proteins | sample DeeMarSeWOR28_12_FD_80255 | JGI IMG/M metagenome (GOLD analysis project Ga0111153, IMG submission 80255) | Gammaproteobacteria bacterium SG8_31 | reverse complement strand
ATTCGAACCCTCGAAGGTGTCGCCACCTTGCCGGTTTTCAAGACCGGTGCATTCAACCGCTCTGCCACCTCTCCGTCGGGCGGCAATGGTAAATGATTCTCCCTCGGAATGGCGATTGCCGGCGTCTCGTCGGCAGGCATGATGGGTGTCGCGGGCTGTCGTTCCCAAAGGCGGAGCGCGCGCACTGCACCGATCGTCCGATGTTTCGGTCGGCTGTGCCGCCATCGACTGACTCTGGGATCACCCAATCCGATGGAACCTGAGAACTCCGTGTTAGTCTGAACACAGTGACCGTGGATTGAGTCATGGCCGGGACTTTCGCGAGTTTTGCCAGACGGGAACACGCCGGGCTCGATGATCGAGCCACCCATAAAGCAAGGGGGACTTGCCCCCGCGGGGAGATTGTGTTGCGAAATATTGCACTCGGAGCCGCCGTGCTCGTGCTTGTCGGCGCTCTGGGATTCTCGCTGTCACAGGCAGCGACGCCCCAAGAGGCCGACGCACTGTACTCTGCCGCGGACTGGGCGAAAGCGGAGAAGGCCTATCGCGAGCTGACCGAGCAAGCGCCGGACAATGCGATTTACAAGTATCGTCTTGCCGTGACTCTCCGGAACCAGAGCAAGCTGCAGGCGGCCGGGATGTGGCTTGATCAGGCCAAGGGCGGGGCGGTCCCGGACGCCTATATCGAGGTCGAGCGTGCCCGCCTGATGATGGCCAAAGGCGATCGGGCGGGTGCCATGCGCGCCCTCGAACTGGCGGCCGAGGAGGGTTACGCGAACGGCCCGGCTATCCAGACGGACACGGCCCTGGAGAGTCTGGCGAGTGATCAAAGATTTGTCGACGTGATAACAAAAATGAACATGAATCGAGTACCGTGCGAATACATCGCCGAATTTAGCCAATTTGATTTCTGGCTGGGTGAATGGCGAGTCGTTGGTCCTAACGGCGTTTTTCAGGGGACCAACCGTATAGAAAAGGAACAGGGCGGCTGCCTGCTCATGGAGCACTGGACCGGCGCCGGCGGTACCACCGGCACGAGCATGAATTTCTATGACCTGAACAGGAAGGAATGGGTGCAGGTCTGGATCAGTCCCGGCCTCCAGCTCGAGATCCGCGGCGGGCTCGTTGATGGGTCAATGGTGCTTACCGGTCACGCCTATGACATTCAGGAAGGACATGACCGGCCGTTTCGCGGAACCTGGACACCAATGGAAGACGGCGTGGTTCGCCAGCACTTCGAGGAATCATCAGACGGTGGCCAAACCTGGACCACATGGTTCGACGGCTACTACCACCCACTGAATCTCACCGAGTCAAAGCCCGACTGACCAGTCGGGGTCACGGATCGAATACAATGGGCAGCCGGCCGGTCACCGGCTTCGTTCCTATCGTGCGAATGGCATGCAACAGTACAACAGATATCTGAGTTACGAAGGCAGGCCCGGTCCTGTCGCCCGGGTTCTCATGGCCGTCGTGGCAATGATCGTGGCGGCCGCGTCTATCGTTCTCGGATTCTTTTTCTTTGTCGCTTTCCTGGGCGTTGCTATGGTGTTCGCGATCGTCGTGTGGTTTCGCCTTCGTACCCTGCGTAAGCAGATGGGCGCGGCGACGCCATCTTCCGCCAAAGGGGAGGGCCCGGTCATCGAGGGGGACTTTACGGTTATCCGGGAACGGCAGGATTCGCAGCGGGACGGGCCATGAAAAAGGACCATCGCAAACTGCGCCGCCGGCCGCTGTTTGCCCCGCTGCTGGCCCCGCTGCTCGGCGGCGTGATCGTCGTGATGCTGCTCGGTGTCCTGTGGACGGCGCAAAGCCAGACCACGGTTATCCTGGTCCGCCATGCGGATATCCGTGAGACGGCGCAGGGAACTGCCGGGCTGAGTGATACCGGCGTTTATCGTGCCAAGGCGCTGGCCGGCTGGCTGGAGACGTCCGATCTTTCGAGAATCTACGTCAGCGACTATGGACCGACCCGCGAGACTGCTGCGCCGACGGCAGAGGTGACGGGGGTGGCAATGATCGAGATCCCTGCTGACGATCTGGGTGGCCTGGTCAAGACGGTAGGGGGGCTGCGCGGCGAAACCGTCCTGGTCGTCGGCCAGGCGGAGACGTTGCCCCGCATCATCGAGGCCCTCGCCGGCGAGAAGGTGGTCATCGAGGAAAACGATTATTCCGGACTGTATATCGTGACGGATTCGGTCCTCACCAGGGCACGACTCCTGGAAATGCGTTACGGCGGGTGAACCGCGCGGCGCGCCGTTGGCGGAGTGAACATCCGGCGGCCGATGGTGCCGATCACTCGACGATCCTGACGCCCCGCCAGAACGCGACGCGGTTCTGTATTCTTGCAGCGGCCGCGTAGGGCTCTGGGTAATACCACGCGGCGCCACGATTGATCTGGCCGTCCACGGTCACGTCGAAGTAACTCGCTTTGCCTTTCCATCCGCACCAGGTGTGGTGTTCGCTGGGCGCGAGGAATTCCCGCTTGACCGAGTCCACCGGAAAGTAATGGTTGCCCTCGACGACCACGGTTTCCTCGCTTTCGGCGAGTACCGCCCCGTTCCAGATCGCCTTCATCATCCAAGTCCCCAAGGTCTGCTGGTGTTTGGGGAGATTCGCAGGGATGAGCCAAAAGGATTCTTCGCCAGGTCCCCATTTGTGAACCGAGGCCCCGGACCGTGGCTCGGGTATAGTCGTCGTTGACAGGTCCTTGGAGGTTGGCCGCCAGGCGTGCTGGGCCGCGCAGGCAGGCCGGCCCGATCATTAGGGTCGCGAATGGGGTCCCGCTGGCGTCGCCGCGATCTTCTGTCGGGCCGCTTGTCAAAAAATAATTGAGTTTAATTAAGTTATAGAACAATATGATTTTTCAAGAGAATATAGGCATCTCTACTTTAGGGCGTGGGACCACCGACGTGAGCGACCAGCTCCGGCAGCTTGTGGGAGCGTCGGGCATCAGGACCGGGATCTGCCATGTCTTCATTCACCATACCAGTGCGTCCCTGATGATCTGCGAAAACGCCGATCCGTCTGTGCGCCGCGACCTGGAGCGATTCATGGCCCGGACGGCCCCGGATGGCCATCCCGAATACGAACACGATGCCGAAGGGCCGGACGACATGCCCGCCCACATACGCGCCATGCTGACTGGCTCCGATCTGACGCTGCCGGTCACCGATGGCCGGCTGGCGCTCGGAACGTGGCAGGGTGTCTATTTATGGGAGCACAGGCATCGGCCCCATCGGCGCAAGTTGACCATCACCGTTCTGGGCGACGGCTGAGCCGGTTCAATGGCGTCGGCTGGCGATGGCCTGTCGGATGAAATCGCTGTGTTTGCCGACAAGAATATCCGCGACGACGACGTCTGCGATCTGCCCACTGGTATCGATGAGAAACGTGGCGCGGCGGACGCCGATGCCGAGGGGGCCGTCTACCCCGTAAGCCTTGACGACAGATTTGTCCTTGTCGGCCAGAAGCGTGAAAGGCAGATTGTGCTTCTTCCTGAATCGGGTGTGACTGCCCTCGTCCTGGGGGCTGATGCCAATGACCCGGATACCGACATCCGCTATGTCCTCGTGCATATCGCGAATACTGCATGCTTCTTTTGTGCATCCCGGGGTGAAGTCCGCCGGGTAGAAATAAAGGAGCACCGGCCCCGTTGAGAGCAATTGGGACAAGCGAACTGTCTGTCCATCCTGGTCGGGAAGCGCGAAGTCCGGCGCCGGATCTCCGGTCTTAAGCATCGTGACTTTCCCCTGAGTCAAACATCGTTTCCATAACCCGATAGCCCGTCTGGTTCATGCCCAGAGAACCATAGACCTGCTGGGCATGTCTGTTGTCGTTCTCGACATAAAGCCGGAGGCCACAGACGTCGGCTCGGGCGCGCGCCAGGGACACCAGGTGCCGGTACAGCCGGGAGAACACGCCGCGTCCGCGGAAAGCTGGATCTACATAGACACTCTGGATCCACCAGAACCAGGCGTCCCGCCAGTCACTCCATTCGAGCGTGAACATGATCTGCCCGATCACCCGGCCTTCCGTTTCAGCGAGGAAGTAGCGGCTCCGCTCGGGATCCGCAAGGGCCCTTTGACAACCCGATCTCACGGTAGGCTCGGACAGGGCCTTGCCCTCTGTCTCAAGGGCCATGGCGGCGTTGAACCGGACGATATCTTCAAGGTCCCCCGGGCGTGCCTCGCGGATGCTTATATCCATGTCGGTGTGGCTCGAATCATGTGATCAGGTCGCCCTGAGAGCATATCCGGCGGGCGTGCTGCTGTCAGGTCGGAGCGTGGACAGTTACCGGAGCGGTGGGTACAATTCGCGCCCTCTGCTGTGGGGCCGTAGCTCAGTTGGGAGAGCGCCTGGATCGCACCCAGGAGGTCGTGAGTTCGAATCTCATCGGCTCCACCATTCACCCTGTGAATGATCTTCCCGTATTCGGCGCCTTTCAAGCTGCCGGATGCCCCTATCCGGGCCCGCTAAGCCGGATCATCTGATCCAGCGGCTGCCCGCGCCGTCTGATTCGCAAAAAATCCGCGATGGCTCTGTTTGCCGAAGGCCCGTAGTGAGAGCCGTCGTAACCCAGATCGAGTGTATCCGGTGACAATCCGGAGAATTCTTCCATGAGGTCATAACACGTCGACAGATTGGCGCAGAGGAAGTCGCTCATTGCCTCCCAACGGCTGCGATATTCGGCATCCCGGACAAATTGGTCCGTGTCCCCCGGCCCGGGCAGGATTGTCAGGGCAAATCCTGCGCCGACCGATTGCGCGCTCGCAGCCATGGCCTCGACGATTTTCCGTGTCGTCTGGAGAGCTTCAGAATCGGGCTCGAAAAGGCCCTCTTTGAGTTCTCGCTGCTTTCGTTTGGCGCGCCATCGCTTGAGGAGACGATAGGTGATCGAGTGGTCCAGGAGTGGATTCGGCTCATATCTGTCCGGAAAGTAAAACCGATCATAAGTTCGCAAGTGCGTCCGCAGCGCCTGGCTGATATGTGGCCGGTTCTCGCTCAGCATTTCACTGAGATCGGTGTATGGACTGGGAACCAACTGAAGTTCACCGCCGTCGACTACGAAGCGCGGGTTGACCTTGTATGAGGGCCAGCCTTCGGCGATGTACCGTATGACATTGATCTCCCTCCACAGGTCGGCAGCAGGCACGAGTACCAGCAGAACCTCGTGGTGTTCGAGCCGGTCCTTCAGGATGTCATAGCGGAGAAAAGCCTGGCCCATGCTATACCCGTCGACACCAAAGTTGACGACTTCGAGTCCGGGTGAGTTGCGCTGCAGAAAATATGCGTAGGTTTCTTCCTGCGGCACACGGCTTCCCTGCGTGTAGGAGTCGCCGAACAGCAACAGACGCGTGGTGCCGTCCGGGGGCTGTTCGGGTGTCGGCGATCGAGCTCTCGCGCCCATCCCGTTTGTCTGCCACCAGCCATTTGCCGACACGGCGTTCTCCAGCGGGGCGTGACCGAGGACGACGTCTTCTCTGGCAATGCCGTAAAGATCGCCGAAGGTAATCTTGCGTCCGCCAACGACCAAAGGGGAGGCCCATGCGGCGGCGCTTGCCAGTCTCTCCTCCGGCCCCGGCAATTGGATGGAGGGGATGATCCTGCGGGGAGGCAACTCCTGCCCGAGAATGGCGCCGCTGGACCACGCTGAGGGTGACTCCAAGGCGTTCAGGACAAGCTCGACGAGCGTCCAGGCCACGGCGAGGGACAGCGCCATAGCGAGGCAGTTTTTTTTCCGACTATGGCCCATTTGCGAATGGCGGGATGGTGAATAGTTCGCGACGCTCAACCATTACAACGATTCCAAATTGTGAACCACGCCCGTCAGTTACGGCCTTCAGAGTTATATCTTGGCCGTGTAACTCTTGCCGAGCCGTGACAATCTGTGCCTTCGAGACTCGCAATAAGTTTGGCGCCCCTGGCTTTTATCGGTCTTCTGGTGACGATCGCATACTTCAGGCCGGGTGACTACATGTGGTTCATCATCGAGGATGGTTTCGTCGAGGATGCGACGTCGTGCGCCTATCTGGTGGCCGCGGCAATGACTTGCGTTTCGGCTCGCCGGTCTTTCCTGAACCGAGAAGCTGGTTATGGCGTGATGTTGCTGGTTGTCGCCGGTCTCTTTTTCTTTGTCGGGATGGAAGAAATCAGCTGGGGACAGAGGATTCTCGGGTTTGATACGCCGGCGGTCATTGCGGCCCACAACGCCCAGGGCGAATTGTCATTACACAATCTCGGTGGTCTCCAGCAGCTGATACTACACCCGGCCTACATGGTCGTGGGTCTGGCCGGTTCGGTGGGCCCGTTCCTGGTGCCATCCTTCGTCCGCGACCGGTGGCCGGGACGCTGGCAGTCCATGCTGCCGTCGCCACGCTTGTTCTTCTACTTTTTTCCCAGCTTTGCCTTCTATTTTTCCAATGAGCTGATCCATCCGTACACGCGTAACCGATTTTTGGACTGGCTGCGAGAGTTGATCGGACGGGGGGATCACGGCTATGAGGGAGGCAGTTCCTGGATTCACCAGGAACCGGTTGAATTTCTGTTGTCCATGGGGTTCTTGTTGTTAGCCATTCAGATTCTCTCCGCGTTCGGGAGAGGGTACGATGAATCGACTAGAGGGACGGAGTCGCCTCTCGGCCAGCGAACTTCTTGAACAGTGATGGTTGAGACGTGTTGATGGCAACACTTTCCGTGGCATCAGCCCGAGTCGCGTCCAGTCGTCCCGGCGTTATCGCCCGAAAGAGCTCTGGCTCGTGTCCTGTGTGGGGATGTCCGTGTCTGATCCGGTCTGCAATGGTCAACACGACATGCTCCTGCGAAGAGTTAAGGGCGTGTGCATTCGTTCGAGATCCCGCGGATGAGAAGGCACTTTTGAGGGGAATGCAGGGTGGAGGGCCCGGATCTCGGTTAACCAGGGGGGAATATCTTGTCGACAGGTTTTCAGGGCCAAAATCATAATCCACTGTTCGTGGATCTGGACGGCACCCTGGTGCGGACCGATTTGCTGGTCGAATCGACGTTCTCGCTGTTAAAGCAGAATATTTTTTACCTCTTTCTGCTGCCGTGGTGGCTCCTGCGAGGTAGGGCGAACCTCAAACAGCAAATAGCTCAAAGGGTCACTATCGATCCTACAACCTTGCCTTATCAGGCGGACCTCCTGAAGACACTATATGAACGACGGAAGCTCGGTGGACGGTTGATTCTCATCACGGCATCGCCTTACCAGTTCGCCAATGCGATCGCAGAGCATCTCGGGATCTTTGATCAGGTTGTAGCATCCGACCATGACCAGAACCTGAAAGGCGATAAGAAACTTGATGTCATCCACCAGGTTTCAGGCGGCGAGCCTTTTGATTACGCCGCTAACGCGTCAGCCGACTTGGCCGTATGGCGTGAGGCATCTCGCGCAATACTCGTCAATCCAGGGCCCGGTGTGGTGCGAGCGGTTCGCAAGGCCGGCACCGACTGGGAACTGCTGTCAGACCCGGATAGAAACAGTCCGCGCGATTTCGCTAAAGCCCTGCGGCTTCATCACTGGCTGAAAAACGTGCTGGTTTTCGTGCCTTTGATGCTGGCACATCGACTTGATGAAGCGACTCTCATTGTTGGCGCTCTTGTGGCTTTCCTGTCATTCGGATTGAGCGCTTCTAGCGTCTATCTTCTGAACGATTTACTGGATCTGCCGTCCGATCGACGCCATCCCAGCAAGCGTTGCCGGCCTCTGGCGTCGGGACAGATCTCCGTCGAATATGCAGCATTGCTTGTGCCTACCCTTTTTATGGCCGGTATGGCCTGCGCGCTTTTCCTGCCGCCGGCGTTTGTCCTCACGCTGTCCGCCTACCTGTTACTGACATTGGCATATTCGTTGCGCCTCAAACATGCGATTATTCTGGATGTGTTGGTGCTGGCAGCGCTGTACACGCTGAGACTGATCGCTGGCGCAGCAGCGACATCTGTAGTGCCGTCGTTCTGGCTGCTGAGTTTCTCCATGTTTCTCTTTCTCAGCCTGGCGTTGGTGAAGCGCTTCAGCGAACTGAAACTTCACTCGGACCGACACGCAGGTGTCGCGGTCCGCGGCTATACGGACGACGACTTGCCGATGCTGTCGCAGCTCGGGAGCGCCAGCGCCATGATGTCGGTTCTGGTTCTCGCGTTATATATCAACAGCGACACTGTGACTGTTCTTTATCAACATCCGCAGGTGATCTGGTTAATCTGCCCCCTGCTGCTGTATCTCGTCAGTCGCGTCTGGCTGTTGGCGCACAGAAACAGGCTCGACGAAGATCCCGTGATTTTCATTATTCGTGATCGCCGGAGTCACTGGCTCGCCGTAATTGGGATCCTCCTGCTATGGATTGCCAGTTGAGATGTCCATGAGCCGGTATGAGTCATGGGGGCGCTTCCCCCAAGCACAGCAGCGGGCCCAGCGTCTTTGTTGGCGCTCGGACGACATTCTGTCACTAAAGCAAGAGGATGCTTGCGGATTGCCTTTCGGCAATGGTCGGAGCTACGGGGATGTCTGTCTGAATGACGGTGGCATTCTGCTGGACTGCCGAGGGATGGACAGGTTCATCGAATTTGATAAAAAGGAGGGCATTGTCAGATGCGAGGGCGGGGTTCTCCTTCGCGATATCCTCCAGCTTGTCGTTCCTCATGGCTGGTTTCTGCCAGTGGTCCCCGGGACGCAATGGGTGACGCTCGGTGGGGCGATCGCCAATGATATACACGGAAAAAACCATCATCGGGCCGGGACGTTCGGATGCCACGTTCCTTGTTTCGAGCTCTTACGGAGCGACGGGAGTCGCCGTGTCTGCTCGCCGTCTTCAAATTCAGACTGGTACGGCGCGACCATCGGGGGCCTCGGACTGACAGGGGTCATCACCTGGGCTGAAATAAGGTTGAAATCGATCCCCGGGACAGAGATCGAGGGTGAAACTGTACGCTTCGGGAGTCTTTCAGAGTTCTTCGACCTGTCCCGAGAATCAGATCGATCCTTCGAATATACGGTCGCTTGGGTGGATGCCCTGGCGACTGGCCCGAGACTGGGACGCGGTCTTTTCTTTCGCGGTAATCACTCGGGCAACGGTCACGGTGCCTCGCCCGAAGAGGCCGAAAAAATCACTCTGGACGGGTTGCCGGCAGTGCCCCTGGTCAACCGGGCAACGGTGAGAATATTCAATGCCCTTTATGCGCGTAAACAACGGCGCGCCACCAAGCGTGTCCGGACAGGGTATGGTCCGTTTTTCTTCCCTCTGGATGCAGTTGGCGGCTGGAATCGTTTGTATGGAACGGGCGGCATGCTGCAGTATCAGTTCGTAGTGCCCCCGAAGGAGGCGTCGGATGTTGTCTCTGGGATCCTCGATCGGGCGGCACGTTCGTCAGCTGCGCCGTTCCTGACTGTGCTCAAGGCGTTTGGCGATAAGCCTTCGCCGGGGCTGCTCTCGTTTCCGCGACCGGGTATCACGATGGCGATCGATTTCCCCAATCGCGGGCAGCCCACGATGGAACTCCTGAATAGCTTCGATAAGTTGGTACGGGAGGCCGGGGGCAGGATCTATCCGGCCAAGGATGCACGCATGTCAGCGGATGTTTTCCAGGCGTGTTTTCCCGAGTGGTCAGAATTATCGTCTTTTGCGGACCCACGCATTTCCTCCAGTTTCTGGAGACGGGTAACGGATCGTCCACGATGAAACGCGTGCTCATAATCGGGGCGACCTCGGCCATCGTCGAGGCGACGGCACGTTTATTCGCGAGCAACGGCGATTCGATTTTTCTGGTGGGGAGGTCAGAATCCAAGCTCGCGTCAGTTGGGGCGGACCTGAAGGTCCGTGGCGCGGGAAAGGTCGGAACCGCGATCCTTGAGGCAATGGACTTCGGGAGGCAGGCAGAGATCGTGGAGAGGGCCGCAAGTTTTCTCGGCGGGATCGACGTGGCGCTCATCGGGTACGGGATACTGCCCGATCAGGAGGCGGCGAATTCGGATGCAGCCTTGGTAAGACGGGCCATGGATGTCAATGCCGTCAGTACGGTGTGCCTGATGACTCACCTGGCGGAATTCTTCGAAGGGGCGAGGGCCGGCACATTGGCTGTAATATCGTCAGTGGCCGGTGACAGAGGCAGGGCATCCAATTATGTCTACGGCTCGGCCAAGGCTGCAGTCAGTCATTACGCCCAGGGACTGAGATGCAGGCTGGCCAGCAGCGGAGTGCGCGTCGTTACGATCAAGCCCGGCTTCGTGGATACGCCGATGACCGCCCAATTCTCTAAGGGGATGCTCTGGGCGACGCCCGAGTCGGTGGCAAAAAGAATACACTCCTCCATCCTCGCCGGAGGCGACATCGTCTACGCGCCCTGGTTCTGGAAATGGATCATGACGGTGATACGCATCATCCCGGAGCGCCTGTTCAAGCGGCTGCCCTTGTAGTGATCTGCAAGTCTGTCTGTTTAATTGTTACGCCTGTGACTTGCTCAAATCGTCTGCCCCGGCGAAGCAATACCACCCGCCATCAGGATAACTCGCTGCTGCCGGATTGGGTCTTGCAGTCCAGTTTCCAGATCGCGAAGGGCAGGGCTTCCTCGGGTCGGTCCAGGACGTCATCGGTCCGCACCACGATATCTTCCTCTTCGAGGTAAAGTGTGCCCACTGGTGTCCGGTAAAGTGGCGCTGTGACCACGACTTCGACATCGCGCTGCCAGGGTTCGATCAGACCAAAGAAATATCGGACATCGTGGGCACACAGGTAGCTATGTATCCCGACCCTGACCAGGTCATCGTTGTACTGAAAATCATTCATCAGGCCGTCCATGGGGAGGAGGGGCAGATCTGAATAATAGGCAATCGCACCGGGCCAGTCGTAAACGAAGATTCGGGTTCCGGCCGGAAAGTGTTTTTTCATCCACCTACCGAACTCATCCGGCCAGCGATACTTGTTGATCTTGATTTCGACTCTTAGCGGTCCGATGCCCTCGAAACCGAAGCCTTTGATCCAGGCCCGTGCACTTCCGGCCGACAGGACGGCGACGGTCAAGAGGAAAGCAGCGCGCGACGCGATGTCAGGCCTGAGTAACGATGGAAAACGGCACATTACCCACCCAAAAATATAGCTTGCGGACAGTGCGGCCGTAATCACGGCCGGCACGTAATACCATGCCCAGAACGTGTAGTGATCCGTATAACAGACGATATAGACGGCATGGATCAGTACGCCTGTTCCCAGACCCAGCCATATCACCCGCCGTTTCGGGTCCTTATCGAGAAGGAGGCCTGTCAGGACGCCGACCAATCCGAATGGCGTGGCCAGCTTGCCCATGGTGCCGAGGTTATGCCAGTCGGGATTCAGTGACGGGAAGGTGCTCTTGATGGCACCGCTGATGGGTACCAGGTGGCCGTAATCTATATAGTTACCGGCGAGGTATGGCACCACCACCATCGCGCCACCGATCCCCAGAGAGATCGCGCGAGCCACGATTTGCCGCAGGTTACCTCCAGCGGCATGAAAGACCGCGAGTGCTGACAACCCGCCGATGACAAAAATATTATCCAGTCGGGCCAGAAGCGCGATTCCGAATACGATACCGGTCAGGAACCAGCGCCAGGACTGCTGGCGCTCGAGTGCCGTCCAAAGGCAGGCCAGGCTGGCGAGCAGACTGAGCGCGTTAACATGTGCCTCGGAGCCGTAGATCGCCGTGCCCAAAAGATAGGCCGCGAGCACGGCCAACCCGATCAACCAGTAACGCAAACTCATCAGCGATGCCAGGCGCCTCAGGACCAACATGGCTGAAATGACAAGCATGGCCTGAAGAACGAAGACCAGATAGAGGGTCATGGTTTTGTCGGCATCTGCAACGGTGCTGACCAGAGCAACCATCCACAGCCAGAGAGGGTGATAGCCGTTGGTCGGGGTGATGCCGTGGAATGTGCTGCCTAATCCTTGCGCGATGTTGTGGGCGACTTGGAGGTAGAAATAGGAATCGTCCTGCATAAACTCTGCCGGTCTGATCATTGACGGCAGCAGGCAGGCAACGAGACCAATGGCAACGATAATCTTGGTCCACAGAGCACTAGGTCGCCGGGTTGTACGCGAGGACGGGGATCGGGTCCGGTGCTCCGCCGTCCGAGAAGTCGAACCGCTCATCACGTGTGCCCTGGGTCCCGTGAAATGTCATCGATAATTCGCCGACTCGGCAAGACAGGACGACACAGGGATGGCCATTGAAAACCGACGGAAGTTATCACTTGTTTCATTTCCCCGGGGGATCCTCTGTCCGCTAATGGGTCGATCCGGTCTGACTATCCGGGTCAGCGACCGGTGGACGTACTCGGTTGGCGCCACGGTGTTCGGAAACCTTGTCTGCATGGCGCGATCCAGAAAGGTATCCGGAAATAGTGGCGCAGTCTGAGATCATCTTCACAGACAGGGACCCGCGGCTGATCGATACTATATTGGTTTATCCTGTGAGGTCGAGGCATCAGCGTGTTCCAAAAGACACGGACGCGAATTGCAAACCAAGACGGGTGGCCCGTGGGTCATTGCGCCTGCGACGCTCATGTAGCTGAGCAAAACGGGCGAGGCAGATGAAATCCCACTGGCAGTTTGCACAGCGGCATCCGTTTGTATCCAATGCGATGCTGATGGCCTTTTCAGTTGTCTTCACGATCGTCGTAATCGATCTGACCGCGTTCTATCTTCTTGGGCTTCGGCGAGTGGGGTACGGGCCAGAACGATTCTTCCAGTATTCATCCCTGCTCGGATGGGAGCACATACCGAATTCAGAGGGTACGTGGTATGCCTACAAGGACGGTACGAGAACGCATGTTCGAATCAACTCTTTCGGACTTCCGGACTCGGAAAGAAATGTCGAACCGGATCGGCCGCGGATCGCGCTGATAGGAGATTCGACGACCGAGTTCTGGGAAGTCGATGAAGAGTTCCGTGGGCAGTACGTACTGCAGAACGCATTGGAGGACCGAGCGGAGGTTCTGAATTTCGGCTTGCGGGGCGCGGGTACCGATCAGGTCTATATTCGGATGAGACAACAGGTGATTCACTTCTCACCTGACATCGTGATTTATACATTCTGTATCAATGACATCGGCAATAATATGGTCGAGGACAGCAAGCCTTATTACGCTCTGGATCCAGATAGTGATCAGGGAATATCGCTTCGAGGCTATCCGATCAGACGGGAAATACCCCAGGAGGATTCCCGGCTTTTAGGTTTGTTGCAGCACTCTTTTGTGTTGAGAAAGCTCAAACACTTCGTCATCGGGATAACGCCCCATCTTCGAACGAACCAGCCGCTCGAGGACCATTTCGAACTGAGACCGTTCAAACGCATCTACGACGCGGAGGACGAAAAGCGCATGGAGGTGCTTCGGCGAATCGTCGGTGCACTGGCGGGGTACGCGCGAGGGCAGGGGATTCGACTGCTTCTGGTCGAGGGCCTCTACCGGCCGGCGCTCGATTCGGAAATGCGGCAGCAAGTCGTGGGAGCATATGGTGACCAGTTTGATTTCGACAAGGTGTCAGCCAATCTGGCATCGCTCAGCGCCGAATTTGGTATCGAGTTCCTGTCGCTGCCCCGGCTCGCAAGGAACCGGGCACTCGACGCCAAAATGCTGATGCACAGAGAGGACACCATGCATCTCAATAGGGAAGGCGTGAAATTTTATGCAGACGCCGTGGCAGAAAGGATCTCGAAACTAGGCTGGCTGAACGAGGCAGCCGTTTCATACGCCGGAGCGGGAAGATGAACGACGACGGTGATATTCACATCCTCGAGGAGCGACGCCGATTTCTGGGCGGTCTGGCCTCGGTCTTTCTGGCTTGCCTCAGCTCGATCCCCTTGGCGGAGTCACCATCGAATATCAGGGAGTCGCTGCGACATTTTTTCAAAGGAAACAATCCTGGGCCCGCAGATATTGGACGCAGGTATCTCGCGAACGTCCCCTCAGAAGCCTCGGAGCAGTGGCTGGTGGACGCAGTCTTCGGTAGCGATTTGGCGGGCGATACCATGGATGTGCCCTTGCTGATAGGCCGGGTAAGGATGCTGCGTCAACGTGATTTCGCGCGGGGTGACGTGATTGAGGCGGACGGCTGGCTGATTGCGCGTACAGAAGCCAGACTGTGCGCATTGGCGACCCTCTGTTTCGGTGTCTGAAGCATGCTATCCCGATTCGAAGACATCCCATCCGGAAGCCAGGTCGAGGCGGACATCTGCGTGATCGGTGCCGGTCCTGCCGGTATTGCCATGGCAAAGGAATTCCTTGGTACGGACACCAATGTCCTGGTGATCGAGAGCGGCGGGCTCGAATTCAACAAGGAAATACAGGATCTCTATCGGGGGCTCAATCAGCGCGGAGACTTCAAGCTGCATAAGTCCCGGTATCGCATCTTCGGCGGAACCAGCTACGTCTGGGGCGGCTGGTGCGCGCCGCTGGACGAATCCGACTTCCAGACGAAATCATGGGTACCCAACAGCGGATGGCCGATTGGATTGTCGGACATCATGCCCTTTTACGTCAGGGCCCAGCCTTTGTTCGAGCTTGGGCGCTATCGTTACGACGTCGCGGACTGGGATTTTGGCGAGTCGGAGGTCTTGAGCTTGGACGGGGCCAAGCTGCGGCACCGGTTCTGGCAACTCAGCCCACCGACGGAATTTGGTGTCGTCTACCGCGAGGAATTGAGCCAGGCTCCGAATGTCCGGGTGCTCTTACATGCAAATGCCACCGAGATCGTGACCGACCCGGAAACATCGACCGTCCGCGAAATTACGTTGCAGGACCTTCACGGTAGACAAGCCAGCGTGAGCGCGGCGGCCTACGTCATCGCTTGCGGTGGCATTGAAACGGCCCGGTTGATGCTGGCGTCCCAGCGGCACAATCCCAGCGGTATCGGAAACGGGCATGATCTCGTCGGGCGTTTTTTTATGGAGCATCCTCATCCGGATGCGGGGGGCGTCGCATTTTCGGTAGAGCCGGAGCGCCTGAAGCCCTACTACGAACGGAACTGGGATTCCGAGAAAATCATTGTCGGCTGGGGCCCGAGTTCGATCGCCCAGGAGAGGCTGAAGATTCTCAATTGCAGCATCGTCTTGCACGATTCCATTTACTACGAACCGAGCGAAGGGATGGATTCGCTGGTCAAGCTCTCGCGAGCGATCGATTCCGGAGAGTGGCCGGATGATGCCGGCGCACATATCTGGCGTGTTCTGCGCGATCTCGATGGCGTGCTTCGGGAAACCTACATGCGGGCAAAGGAGGGCCCGGTCAGGGGATTCGGACTGATTGCCCGCACGGAGAGCGCTCCCAACCCCGACAACAGAGTCAGCCTGTCACATGAGCGAGATGAACTTGGCATGCCCCGCGTAGAGCTCGACTGGAAAGTAGGTGAGCTCGAGCGGACCACTGTCGAGCAAACCGTCAATCTTCTAGCCCAGGAGTTCGGGCGCATGGAAATTGGCCGGGTTCTGATAAACCAACTGCTTCTTGAGGACAGCGATGCCTGGAGCAGAAATCTCAGTTGGTTTGGCCATCACATGGGAACAACCCGGATGAGTGACAATCCCCGCACCGGCGTCGTAGACAAGGACTGCAAGGTGCATGGAATGGCCAACTTGTATGTGGCCAGTAGTTCCGTATTCCCAACCTGCGGCTACGCAAATCCGACGCTCACGATCGTTGCACTGGCAATCCGGTTGTCTGATCACTTGAAGAGTCTGGCCGGTCGCGGATTGCTGGGCGCGGCATGAACTCACCGTCTCTCGAGAGCCAAATCGATTGTTCCGGATGAACAGAGCTATCCCTCATACAGGCGTGGCGAGCGTCATTTTCGGCCCGCCGCCGAGGCAAGGGCGAGAAGACCCAGGCAAGGCTCTGGAAGCGGTGATTTCCGTTCCGAACTCTAACGCGTCCAGCGGCACTGCACGGGGTCGGGACGTCTCGCTGGCGACAGACGAGCGGCAACGATGAGAAGCCATTGGGTCAAGATCGGTGTCGCGGCGCTTGGCATTGCATGCGTGCTTCTCGCTGCTTTTCTCGAGTCCAAGCGTCGGAGCGGTCTTTACTGGTATGAAGTCCAGCAGGACTACAGTTACTCGATATCACCTGAGTCGGCCAGCAAGGTACCGTTGGAGGTGACACCGACAGGCTTTACCGTGCCCCCCCTCGACGAGAACTGGGACACGGCACTGTTGCCAGTCAATGTCGTCTTGAAGCGGGCCGGACGCTGGTTCGAGCCCTCCGTCGAACTGCGCGCTGGCAATCGACGATCGATCCAATATTTTGAGCGGGGTGTTCAGGGACGCCGATTTCTCGTCTTGCATCCTGGGCTCATTGAATCGGGGCGCGTCGTGACGATGTCCGGATCCCACTTGCAATGGCAGGAACAGCATACCGAGTTGTTTTTGTTTTCGAATCCCGAAGTATCCCGCGGCAGATTGCTTGTTATCGCGCCCCACCCGGATGATGCGGAGATAGCGGCTTTCGGGCTTTACTCCCATCACGATTCATACGTGGCCACGGTCTCGGCGGGCAATTATGTTGACGGGCGGTACGCCCATCTGGAGCCTGCGCGGGCGGCTCAGGACCAGCTCCGGGGCAGGGCGCGGGTCTGGGATAGTCTGGTGGTTCCGACGTGGGGCGGTGTCGCGCCGGAGAGAATCGTCAACTTCGGTTATTGGAATGGATCGCTTGAGGGACTCTTCGAGCGGCGGGAAGAAGGTGAAGCAGCCCAATCGGGACCCGAGCAGGATCCCAATCTCTACCGAAGCGGTGCCGTCGCTGAACTTTTGGGAGGCCGGACTGCACGCCCGTCCTGGTCCAGTCTAGTAGATGATCTGCAGGTCCTTCTGGAAACCGTCCAGCCAAACGTCATTGTTGCGCCACACCCGGCGCTCGATGCAGCTCCCGATCATCGATTTACAACGGTGGCGCTGCTGGAAGCACTGAAGCGAGTGAGTAAGGATGAGGCGATCCTGCTTCTGTATACGAATCACCACGTACTGTCCGAGTACTATCCATTCGGTCCGGCGGATACGGCCATGACCATGCCCCCCTGGTTTGACGAAGCAGAGCAGTTCGGAGGTGTCTTTTCTTACGAACTCGATGCCCACGATCGACAGGACAAACTCTTCGCGCTCGAAGCGATGCATGATCTGCGAGCCGCGCCCAGGGCCATCACAGGTGATGATCCGTTCGTGCGATTCGCGGGGCAGCTCATGAGCGCTCTGGGAGACCTCCGAAGTAATCCTTTCGATACGTACAGTTATTATCGCCGCGCCGTTCGAACCAACGAGCTTTTCTTTGTCTATCGTCCGTCGGACCGATCCGGGTTGGAGCACCGGACAGAGACGGATTTTCGCTATCGATAGGGAACCAGGGAGGGGAGATGATTACCGTATTCCGCGAGCTGCGCATCCCCGTCCTACAATTGAATCGGGAGTGAAACTCCTACAATAAAAGTATTATTAACAGTACATTAAAATTAATTATTGATAATTAACGTGAAGTATAGCTGATCTCTATTGTTGCTCGTCAGGATGGATTCTCCGTTTCGCAGCCTCTCAGCGATTGCATCTCAGAGAGTCAGCGAAGCTCGCCCGTGACCGACGATTACCGGCGGGCGTGATGTCAGGATATGCCCCGGGGGAACCCATGAATGCCGATCATTCGCGGCGGACTTCGCGCGATGGGCAGATCAGGTAAGACATTGTCATTAAATCCTGGGTGTATGGATTTGATCGGGGAGCCGCGCAGTTGAATACACGGAGAAGGGGTCTCCCTGGAGCCTTGATCCTGGGAACTGTTTCGGTTGTCGTCGGCGTCTTGCTCTTTGAGTTGGCTGCTCAGTGGCTTCTGGAGAGATCGCCCGCCGGGCGCGATGAATTGTTGGGCGTGTGGCTGCCGCCGCGTTCCGTGATACCGCCACAGCCGCCGCCATCGTTTGACTCAAACGAGCCTTACGATGACCTGATCGTCGGAGGTAAGCGGATCTCCAAGGGCGATCTGTGGGGAATCATGAGAGAGGACCCGATCGTCGGTTATGTGCCGCGCGAGAGTAGTGTTTCAGCCAACGGCTGGTGGCGTAGCAATGACGTGGGTGCCCGGCACGACGTAGATCTGCGCGACGGAGAGAGTTCGCAATACGGAACCCGCCGCATTCTTGTGTTTGGCGAATCGTTCACTCAAGGCAGCCGTCTGCCGCAGGAGGACACCTGGGTTTATCAGCTGGCGGCTCGGCATCCTGCCATCGAGCCGGTGAACTTCGGGGTGGATGGTTACGGTATGGCGCAATGTCTGCTCCGATACCGCACAGTGGCCGATCAGGTACGCCACAATGCCGTCGCATTCGTCTTTCTGCCGACGGCGGATCTGTGGCGAGACGTCAACACCATACGGAGCCTCGCTGAGCCGTGGCATTCTTTCGCGGTCCTTCCGAGATTCGTTCCGGAGAACGGGAATCTGTATCTGGCGCGGTCACCATACGGCGACGTGGATGCGATGTATCGGGAGAATCGCCCCGTACTGAGCAAGGAACTCAGAGACCATCTGCGTCTGTACGACCGTTTCTATGTGCCCATGCTCTACGAGGCATCGGGAATGGCGGATTTCCCTGTTTCGGCCCGACTGATCGCCGCGTATCTGGGGCAGAGAAAACTCCGAGAGATTCGGCGACAGATGTTCTACGACCCTGATTCGGAAGCCTGGCGGACGGTCAGAGAGATTTTTCTCTCGGCGAAGAGAGAGTCTGAGAACCATGGTGCAGAATTTGTTGTGATCATCATGCCCACCCACGACGATGTGGCCACCGCGGCTGACTACGAGGACTTCAGGCTCTACTGGGCAGAGCGCGTCGATGCTTTCCGACATTTGGGTATCAAGACGCTCGATCTGTTGCCGGCCCTGTCAATGGTTGCGGCTGACCTGGACTACGGCTACGACGGCAGTCACTACGGCCCTGCCGCTAGCGCTCATATCGCCACAGTGCTGAGCCAGGAATTGTCGTTCGAGATCAAACACTGAGACCTGGTCCCTGTTTCCGGATATTGACTGCGGAGATCATTGGGTGCTCTTAACAGACGCAGCGTAGGTACCGGCAGTTGCCGTTTCGGCAAGATCAAGGGGCGAGGGCGTTGTCTTGATCTGCATTGCAGGTATTTCGGCAAGAGGGTTTAGACTCTGTGTCGTTGAATCCCGCAGTGAGATGCGGGGGCGGGTCCGGCGAGAATGGCGCAGCTGGGTTCTTCTGGGGCTTCGGTCGGCGAGGTGTCAATGTCCGATTTGCGTTCAAAAGAGGATGTAGCCGTCGAGGACGGCGATCGATCGAATCGGGAATTCTCCGATCTATCGGTTGTGGTGCCGGTCTTTAACGAAGAACTCTCTATTCGCGACACTCTTGAGGAGTTATGCGCAGCGATACCGCATGCCGAGGTTGTGGTCGTGGATGACGGCTCACAGGATGCCACGGGCAAGATACTGGCCGAACTGGATGGAATCGTCGTCGTGAACCATGAACGCAATCGTGGTTATGGGGCTGCGCTCAAGTCAGGCATGCGAGCGGCCTCGAGAACGTTTGTCGCGTGGTTTGATGGGGATGGCCAGCACCGACCTGAGGATCTCATGGCAGTTGCGCGGCCGGTGATCAGCGGCGAAAAAGATGCCGCGATAGGTGCACGGGGCAAGGGATCGTCTCAGCCGCTTGAAAGACTACTGGGTAAATCGGTCCTCAAGCTCCTTGCGGAATCTCTTAGCGGTGAAGACATCCCGGACTTGAATTCCGGTCTGCAGTGCTTTCCTCGAAGGCTTATTCGCCGATACGTCCACCTGCTGCCGGATGGATTTCCTGCCTCGACAAATACAACACTCCTTCTTCTCGAACGCGGATATCGCGTCGGTTTCGTGCCCATCACGACGCGGGAACGTCTCGGGACTTCCAAAATTCGCCTCATGGCGGACGGTGTTTCCACCCTGAAGCACATTGTCCGTATGGTTGTACTCTTCGATGCCCTCAAGGTGTTCTCGCTCCTGGGTTTTGTACTCATAGTTCCCGGTCTGATCTACGGTTTCACTCTGGCCCTGATCAAAGGCGAGGGATTCCCGACCCTGGCGGGCACCGTCGTGGTTTCCGGATTGTTGATCGTACTGATCGGTGTGGTCGTGGATCAGGTAACAGAACTTCGGAAGGAACGATTCGAGGAACCATGGGATTAGGTGGTGTCAGCCTAACGCGCACCAGTCAAGAGTGACCTTATTTTTCAAAGCGGGCCGCGACCAACGAAACACGACCATGACCGATTCGACCGGATCCGACGGGACATCCTCCCGGTTAGCTGATGCAGTGATGCCGCGATGGCTGCATGGTGGGATGCGGCTTCTCACCATTACCCTCGGGGCGGCGCACACGGCCGTCGCGGTGATGCAGCAGTCCATGAATGAGGACGGCATCGATTATCTGGATATGGGTGCCGCCTACGTGCGTGGCGACTGGGAAATGGCGGTCAACGGGATCTGGAGTCCCTTGTACTCGTGGATCCTGGGTGTCGTAATCCATGTCATCGAACCGTCGCCGCGATGGGAGTTTCCGACCGTCCAGATCACAAATTTCTTTGTCTACGCCGTGGCGTTGCTCTGCTTCGAGTATTTCTGGCGTCAGCTGACGAAAAGCAGGGCAGTTGGGGGTAAGGCAATTCACAGATCCATGAGTTTCCACCCGGCAGTGTGGCTGGTACTCGGGTATTCACTGTTCATCTGGTCGTCCCTCAACCTCATCGAGATCTGGGCCGTCAACCCGGACATGTGTGTCGCTGCACTGGTCTACCTTGCAGCGGGCCTCTTCATCAAGCTGTCGCAGTCGCCGGGGTCAGATTCAGTCGCCCTGTGGCTTGGACTGGTTCTCGGCCTGGGATACCTCGCAAAGGCAGCAATGATGCCCCTCGCCGTTGTCCTGATTCTGCTCACGGTATTGATTCCCGCGGATGGCTCGAGACGGCTCCGGCGGCTGGCGGTAATCACAGTTGGGTTCCTCGCGATTGCTGGCCCCTTTATGGCCGCCCTATCGAGTCAATACGGCAAGCTGATTTTCAGCGACGTTGGCAGGTTCACGTATCTCAAACACGTGAACGAAATGCCTTATCCCAATTTCCATGGGGCGCTGCATCGTCTCGCCGGAGAGCCGGTGCATCCACCGCGAAGAATTTTCGATAAACCCGCGGTGTACGAGTTCGCTGAACCGGTCGGTGGCACGTATCCAATGTCCTACGATCCCGGCTACTGGACGGAGGGATTGAGCCCCACGGTGGAGGTTGCCCAGCAGGCAAGGGCGGTCGCCACGCAATTGATGGCTTATTTCGATTTGTTTTTCCGTACCCAGGGCGGTTTCACGGCTATCGCACTCCTGTTGCTTCTGGCAAGCGCCCGAGCGGGACAGACAGCCAAGGCATCCGTCATCGGCTTGCTTCTGTCGATCTGGGCAATTTCAGCATTCGGTTTGTACTCGTTGGTCCATGTCACATCACGCTACATCGCACCATTCGTCGTCGTCTTCTGGGCCGGGCTGCTGGGATTGGTGCGACTGCCAGACGGGCCGCAGTTTCGACGACTTACCCATGCGAGCGGCGCGCTGCTGGTCCTCTTCGTGTGGATCAATATTGCGGCCCTAAACCTGGAGGGGCTGGCGGCCATGACAGGTTTTTCGCCACTGTCCGAGTCCGGATCGCAGGCGAGTCAATTCTCTGACAGCCACAGCGCCGATCATCCGGCCATCGCAGAAGCTCTCCTGGCCCAGGGGCTTGAGCCGGGGGACGAGGTGGGGTTTATCGGGTATTCATTCTCGGCCTATTGGGCTCGGCTTGCGCGGTTGAGAATCGTGGCGGAGATTCACCCCGAGGATATAGCTGCCTTCTGGACGGCGGACGCCGAACGGCAGCACCAAGTGCTGCAGGCATTTGCCGAAACAGGCATAAGGGCGACGATCTCGGAACCGATCGGATCGGGTTCCCCGCCACCGGGCTGGGAGCAGGTCGGCGCAACCGGATATCTCCTGTATCAATTTCCGTGATTGCCCCAGCGGGATCCCTTTCGCGGCCAAATATCGATCCCGTGTTGCGTATGAGCGATCGACCTCTGGCCGGAGCCGCCATCCCGAGTGACCCGCTGGGGCAAACAAACGAATTTCATCGAGTGATAGAGCCCAGTGCGGCCGGGAAATCGGTTTCTACGTAAACCGCGTCATCTGTGCCGGTGGCCCGCGTCAGGGCAGTAGCGGTGCCGCTGCGGATACTCGACAATCGGTACGAAACCGGAGAAGCGCGTGCTGAAGTTTGCGTAACCAATTGAATAACTCATACAAATACTGGGGATTTGACGTGTGCGCAGGCGGGTATTCGGCGTTGGATCCACTCAGAGAGGCCAGCGGTCCGCAACGCGGCCCCGCTGCCGGTTTGATTCCGGAGCGGTTTGGAACGAAACTTCACGCCCAAGCCCCGGTAGCTCAGCCGGATAGAGCGTCCGCCTCCTAAGCGGAAGGTCCCACGTTCGAGTCGTGGTCGGGGCACCATCCTTCTGCCGCGGACATCCCGACCTATGCAAGTGGGTCTCCTATTTGGGGAGGGCATCGGTTTGCAGCCGCCGTGCGGGACTGCTAAGTATGGGATGTCAGAACAAAAAGACCCGCGGACGGGTAAGGGAGAGCGGATGCGCGGACTGATTATGGTCATGCTGGGTTTCGTGGTGGCTGCCCAGGCCGAGACGGCCCCCGGCGTAGTGGATGCCTGTGCGGTCTGCCACGGGCCGGACGGGGTCAGCCGTTGGAGCGACGTCCCGAATATCTCCGGTCTCACCGAGGTCGTTGTGGCCAACGCGTTATACGATTTTCGCGGCCGGGCTCGGCCGTGCCGACAGCCCTCGTGCGCCGCAGACGGATCCTGTCCTGGCCTGGACATGTGTCAGATCGCACGACCCCTGACCGACGGGGAAATGGACGTGATCGCCCGCTACTACGCCTCCCAGCCCTTCAGCATGTCTGTGGCGGAATACGACGAGGCGATGGCGGCGCGTGGCGCAGAGGTTCACGCGCAACAATGCGAGGAATGTCATTCCAGGGGCGGTTCGGATCCCATGGACGAGGCCAGCATACTTCGTGGTCAGAACATGGAGTACATCCGCAACGCTATGGCGGATTACCGATCCGGCAGCCGGCTGGGCGAGGAAGCGATGCTGGTCCGCCTGCGCGAGCTTTCGGCCGGGGACCTGGAAGCCCTGTCGCATTTCTACGCAAGTCCCCTGGAGTAAATAGGCCGCCCGTGGGCGGTAGCGCCAGAGGAGGGGCCCACTGATGAAACTCGAGTTTTTCGGGGCCGCAGGCGAGGTCACCGGCTCTTGCCACATCCTTACGGTGGGCAAGTCGAGGATCCTCCTCGATTGCGGAATGATCCAGGGGTCGCGCAAGGACGAGGCGCGCAACCGGGCCTCCTGGCCCTTCGATCCCGGGTCGGTGGACGCCGTCGTTCTGAGCCACGCTCACATCGATCACTCAGGGCGCCTTCCCCTGCTGGTGAAAAGCGGCTTCACAGGACCGATCTACGCCCAGCGAGCGACGCGGGACCTGTGCCGGATCATGCTGAAGGATGCCGGTTTCCTCGCTGAAAAGGAGGCCGAGTCGGTCAATCGAAAACGGTTGCGGAAAGGGCTGACGCCGGTCCAGCCGATTTATACGGCGGAAGAGGGTATGGCCGCTATGCGGCAGTTCCGTGGGCTCCCCTACGAACAGCGCAAGACGATTCTCCCCGGGATTTCTATTCGCTACCAGGATGCCGGCCATATCCTGGGCTCGGCCATTGTTGAACTGTGGTTGGACGAGGAGCGGGTCGCCCGGAAACTCGTATTCAGCGGCGACCTTGGGCACGCGGGCGCGCCGATACTTCGCGACCCGACAAAGATCCGCGAAGCGGATCTGGTGCTGATGGAGAGTACCTATGGCGATCGGCTGCACAGGTCCCGCGACGAGACCATCAGGGAACTCGGTGGCATCATCCGGCGTGCCCGCCACGACAAGGGCAATATCCTGATCCCGTCATTCGCCGTCGGCCGTAGCCAGGATCTCCTTTATTTTCTCAGCCAGCATCGAAATGAGTGGGGACTGGACGACTGGATCGTGTTTCTGGATAGCCCCATGGCGATAGAGGCGTCTACGGTTTATGCCCGTTATGCACACCTGTATGACGAAGAGGCCGCCGATTTGTGGAACATGAGAGGCGGCGGCGAGGGATTGCTGCCCCGTTTCCAGCTTTCCCGCACGGCCAATCAGTCAAGAGCCATCAACCGGATCCGTGCCGGTGCCATCATTCTGGCTGGGAGCGGCATGTGTGAGGGAGGACGGATCAAGCACCATTTGAAGAACAACATCTGGCGGGATGAGTGCCATGTCGTCATCGTCGGCTACCAGGCTCACGGGACACTCGGGCGACGTCTCGTTGACGGAGCCGAAAGAATCAAGCTCTGGGGCGAGACGGTCAGGGTTGCAGCAAATATCCATACCGTCGGTGGGCTTTCCGCCCACGCGGATCAGGAGGGCCTGGTGCAGTGGTATCGCGGTTTCGAACATCGGCCACCCCTGTTCCTGGTGCACGGGGAGGAGACGGCCCAGTTCGCGTTACGCGATCGGTTGAAGGCGCAACTGGGCGCGCCTGTGAACATCGCGTCCCCCGGGCAAACCGTGGACCTGATCCGGCCGATACGCGTGACGGCCTGATCTCCCGTCATCGGTACGGTCGATGAGCTTTCTCTATCGCCGGATGGTGGGCAGCGGCTGACGGCGTATTTCATCCCGCCGCCTGGATCATGGTACGGATCGGGCCTCTGCGTGATCCCTGGGCGAGAAGAATTGCCCTGCTCTTCCTGGAGAAGCGCTCGCGGAGCGTGATTATTTAAAATGTATTAAAACAGTTACTTATATAGATAATATAATAAATAGAATTAATAAAGAGATTCCACGGCCACTCGCCGCGTCGTCATCGATGTGAGGTCCGTCGCTGCGTCGGCGAGGAAATCCCGATACGCTGTGGTGCCGGCACCGCTTTTCCGGGGCGCCGGCAGCCGTTGGCAAGCCGCCGACGAGGATGCGGGCGGGGCACTTGACTTATGCTGTGGAAATGGAATCCGCGTCACATCGTTACCCGCCCAACCGCAACTAGAATTGGCCCAGTCAATCAATTTGCAGCGGGTCGACGAGCCGAGGGACGAGGTATCTCAATGGAAGCGAGAGTTGCGGTGGCGAAGTACGGAGACATCAACGACGAAGGCGCCTGTCCGGGCAATCCCATGGAGGACCGGGTAGCGAGTATTCGTCGGTATTGGGATTCCCATCCGCTGGGCCTGCAGTACGTGTCGGATCCGGATATTCCTGAGGGCAGTCCGGAGTTTTTCGAGCATATACGTCCCTGGATGAACCCCTACAAGTTCCCCTGGATCATGCAGCGCATCGACGCCGAGTCATCCCGGCTGAAGGACAAGAAGCTCCTGGAGATCGGCTGCGGCATGGGCTACGACAGCCTCGAGTTTATCCGTCGAGGCGTCCGGGTCACGGCCGTGGACCTGACACCCAAGGCGGTGGAGTTCTGCAAGCGTCATTTCGAAGTGGTCGGCGCGGAGGCGGACGAGGTCAGAGTAGACAACGCGCTGTCCTTGTCATTCCCGGACAACAGCTTTGATGCGGTCTGGTCAAACGGCGTGCTCCATGCGTCCGGCGATACCCAGGCTGCCATCGACGAAGTCTTCCGGGTGCTCAAGCCCGGTGGCCGCGCCATCATCTCCCATTTTTACAGGAAGCCCTCCTGGATGTACCTTTTGAAAAAAAGAGGCGGGGCCAATATCGAGTACGAGGACGAGGATCCGCCTGTCAACGACTTCTATACGGAGGCCGAGATCGAGGCGATGTTCCGGAATTTCGAGATCGTGGAGACTTACCGTGAGCACTACCGGGCCCTGCCGGTGGCTCGCACCGGTTTCAAGGCCGCTCTTTACAGGTGTATCTTTCGTCCCCTGTACAATCTGTTACCGGAGTCGTTCGCAAAACGTTTCGCCTACAAGTACTCGGTGGTGGCGGTGAAGCCGGCCACCGCTTGATTCCGGTCATTTTTGGCAGAGTCATGTCGCCAACCCGGACCCTACAAAGATACGCTGTGCCGGGATTTGTCGTCAGTCTGTACCACTATCTCAGGAATCGCGCGTTCATCAGTCCGTCGGCGCGCGTGCAATTGTCGTCACAGATCACCTTTGGACCCGGCACCGTCGTGAAGGCCTTCGCGGTTGTCCAGAGCAGCGGCGGGCGGGTCGCTTTTGGCCGGAATTGCGCGCTCAGCGGCTTTGGCCACATTTCCACGGGCGCAGGGGACGTGATCATCGGTGATCACGTGCGTATTGCTCCCAACTGCACCATCGTCGGCGGTACCAAGGAAATTCGGCGTCGCGATGTCCTGATCGTGAAGCAACCCGAGGCCGAGCCGAGGGGGGTCATCATCCAGGATGATGTCCTGATCGGTGCGGGATCGGTCATTCTCCCGGGTACTCACCTCCGACGGGGAGCAGTGGTCGGCGCGGGCAGCGTGGTACAGGGAGAGGTGGAAGAGTACGCGGTTGTCGCCGGCGCCCCTGCGCGGGTTGTCAGTCACCGGGAGTAAAGCCATCAATCCGGTCCAGATTTCGTCGGAGGGAATATGCGGATCGGAGTAATGCTGCGTGCCTTCGAGGAGCAGGGCGGGGTTGGCGTTTACACGCGGAACGTCACCCGCCATCTGCTGAGGGCGGCGCCGCAACATGAATTCTTTCTTTATTTCGGACGTCGGCAGGATCTCGGAGCGTTCGCGGAATTTGGCAACGCGGTAGAACGATTCGTTCCCCTGGGTAACAAGGCGATATGGGACCAGGTCAAGATGCCGATCCGGTTTTATCGGGATCGTCTGGATGCCTTGTTTCACCCCAAATTCACTGTTCCGCTGCTTTGTGGTCGACGCAGCGTGATGGTCCTGCACGGCGCCGGCTGGTTTATCCCGGAGACACGCCACTACTGGTCGCGTACGACGCGCCTATATACCCGGATGATGATGCCGATCTATTGCCGGCGGGCCGGTGCCGTTTTGTCGGTGTCGGAAATCACGCGGCAGGAATTCTGTCGGCGTCTCGGGGTGCCGGAATCCAAGATCACCACGGTCTACTTTGCACCCGGTGAACAGTTCGCCCATCCGGTCGACCGGGCCGGAATCGATCAAGTGCTGGGGCGCTACGGACTGGAGCCGGGCTTCATCCTGACGCTCACCGGCGGCGACCGGGCGGAGCGCAAGAATTTCGCCACCATTCTCGAGGCATTCCGGATTGCCCATGCCAAGCGTCCATGCAAATTGGTGGTCGCTGGCCGGGGTTGTGAGGACTTTCGCGAGCGGTACGCAATTCCCGATTCCGGCTATGGCGCCGACATCATGTTCACCGGGTGGGTGGACCAGCAGGACCTGCCGGCGCTCTATCGGTCCGCCGCGCTGTTTCTTTATCCATCGAATATGGAAGCCTTCCCGATTCCGATCACCGAGGCGCTGGCTTCGGAGACACCCATCGTTACCTCGGATGCCTACGGCCTCAGGGAACTGGCCGGTGACGCCGCGCTTCTCGCCGACCCATCCAGACCGGGCGACGTGGCGAACGCCATGCAAAAAATTCTCGAGAACGATGAACTGCGAGAGGATCTGCGTGCGCGAGCGAGATTGCGGTCGGAGCGTTTCGACTGGGGTCGCTGCAGTCGAGAGACTCTCGAGATTCTGGAAGCCGTAGGGAGACGCTGACGCCGGCACCCGCGGGGCTCAGCAATCGGCGTTCGCTCCGGACGTGTTTTTCTTCACTTTCTGTGGTGCCCCAAAGCACCCCGGATCAATCCACGCAGAGCGCCCAGGTTGCCCCTGCGCAATTCCCGGCCGATGACCCGACCCGCAATGATCGGCATACCGATCAGAACAAATCCGATCCAGTCGCCGACGCGCGCATGCCGGCGCATCAGTCTCAACCAGTGTCTCGATCGATAGGCCGCATACTCCTCCGTATACTCGCCACCGCCGAAGGTATGGGTCACGTCGTGGTAGGCCACGGCATCCGGGATGTACCAGGACTCCCAGCCGCTTTCCTGGAGACGCAGGGAAAAATCCAGGTCTTCCGGGCCGAAGGGATTGAACAGCTCGTCGAACCCGCCCAGTTCCTGGAACAGGGCCGATCTCACCATCATCGCCCCGCCGCATGAAACGCATCGGGTGGGTGTGTCGTACTGGCCCTTGTCGACCTCCCCGTAGCCCACCGGCCGGGTTCGTCCAAGCCAGAACTGTATGCGGCAGCCGCCACCGTCGTTGAGGAGGTCCGGGTGCTCAGCCAGCCTGAGTTTGGCCTGAGTCTGTCCCAGGGAGGCGCCCGTGACTCCCTGGAACGGTTGCCACAGCGCCGCGACAAAACCGGGTTCCACCACCATGTCGTTGTCGAGAAACAGAAGAAACTCGGGACGCCACCGGCGGATGGCCTCTGCTGCCGCCGCGTTGCGCCCACCGGCCACGCCCAGGTTCGAAGTGTTGACATGAACCTGGACCGGAGGGAACTCCATCGATACCGCATGGGCCGTGTCGTCGTTTGACCCGTTATCCCAGAGCAGTACACGGAAATTCGGGCCCACGGAGTCCAGGGGGAGAAGGTGGCGGAGACAGCGCAGGGTCTGCTCTTTCTGACGATAGGTCAGGATGATGACCGCAATTTCGGGTGCGCCAGGCGTCGATGTGAGCCCAGACTCGTTGTGGCGATCATCGGGACTGTTCTCGTGTATTTTCTGCATTTCGTTCATTGCAGTGCAGGGGGGCGGACCCGGCTCCTGAAACCTTCCACGGCGCCAGGGATGAACTGGGTTACATAAGCGCGTCCATTGGCCACCAGTTCCCGGTCTCTGTGCAGGAGTCCGCGTATCCATCGCACCAGGGCACGGCCAACGTGGACGATAGCGCGGGCGGCGATAAACATGTCGCCCCGCCTTAGATACTTGCCGAAAAACGCGGCGTGGGTGCGGGCGTAGCCACGATACTGGTCCAGTCTCTCGCCACTGGCTCTCCAGCCGTGATGGGTGACCCGCGCCGCCGGTTCGTAGGCAATCCCGATGCCGCGACGGAGTGCCCGGTATGCCCATTCCCCGTCTTCTGCAAAGCGCATGCAAGGGTCCTCGTCGAACAAGCCGACTTTTTCGAGTACATGACGTGAAAAACCGCAGTTCCCGCCCGACAGGCGATCGTAGGTCAGCCGGGGGCGCCAGGCCGTCGATGAACGGGTATCGCGTACGGTGCTGAGGACGGGTTCGCTACCGCCCGAAAGCACGGCACCTGTGACCGCTATTCCGGGCTCCTGGCGGAGCCGATCCGCCATCTTTCGCACCCATTCGACATCCACTTCGCAGTCGTCATCGGTGACCAGGGCAAACGGCGTGGCCACCTGTTTCAATCCGCGGTTCAGTCCTGCCGCTCGTCCTGCTCCGTCCATACGGTCGTGTCGGGTGACGACTCCTTCCTGACCGAGTCGGTCCAGCCATCGATCGATGTCGTCAGATCCTCCCTGGTCCACGACGATGATCGCAGCGGGCAGGCACGACCCAAGACGAATGGAATCCAGGCATTTTTCAAGGATAGGACGCCCCAGGGTCGGAATGACGACCGTCACGTCCGGTACGATGCGGATCGGCGCAGCTTGGCCTGATCGGTGCTCAGCCGTCGTGGCTGCAGGTCTGATGTTCGGGCCGTTCATCCTCGGCGCCCCACGCCGTCCTCGACGAGGTGGCCCAGCAGGTCGGCGTAGCTTTTCACTACAGAGATCTCCGAGAAGTGCAGCTCCGCTCTCTTTCGACCGGCCACGCCGAGGGTCCTGGCGAGATCCCGATCCCTCAGAATCCGCATGACGGCGTCATACAGTGCGGCTTCATCCTGAGGCGGGACCACCTGCGCTGTCTCGCCGGGCACAACCACGTCGCTGAGCCCCGGTATGTCGGAGGCCACCACCGGCAGCCCGCTGGCCATGGCCTCGGCGACGGCGATACCAAAGGATTCCCTGTGAGAGGGAAATACAAAGACATCCGCCGCCTGCAGGTAATCTCGCACGTTCTCGATGCTGCCGGTGAATAGCACGTGTTTTGCGAGTCCATGCTCGCTCACGAACGCCCTGATTTCCTGCTCGCAATTTTGCAGGCCCAAGCCTCCGCTCCCCACGAGAACGAGTAGAGCCTCCGGAAGAGAATCGACTACGCGTCGCCACACCCGCAGTAAAAGAGGGAGTCCCTTCGTGGTCACGAGTCGCCCGGTGAACACTGCCACGGGTCGATCCTGTCCGATTCCGAGTCTGCTCCGGATCGACTTTTTTTCCCCCCGGTCAACCGGCACATAAAGATTGACATCGACCGAATTGGGGATGCAGTAAATCTCGTCTCTCTCGATACCGGACTCGAGCAGTTCGTCCGTCACGGCGCTTGAGATGGCGATGAATCCGTGAGCTTTTCTCAGCAGCCAGTTTCGTGCGCGGAGGACGACGCTGACTGGCCAACTCTCGTGACTCATTCCGAAACGCGCCAGTCCCGGATCGAAGAAGGCACCGGAAAGCTCCCCGAGGCTATCAGCCTTCAGAATACATGGCTTTCCGAGGATCAGGCCTGCCAGCATGGCCGGGATTCCGAGGACCCGGTAACCGCATACGAGCAGCGCATCGTACTCCCTGCGGCGCCTCAGCAATTCCGCCAGAGCAGTCAGACAAAGGCCCCATTTCTTCAGGTGGGCCTTTCCTGCCGGGGCGAGTCTTCGTACCAAGACGCCATCCAGCTCGGCAACCGAGGGCAGCTGCCGTTCTGTCCGCCGCGTGATCAGGATGACATTGAAACCCGAACTCAATAGGCCCCTTGCGACAACGCGAGCCTGTGTTTCTCCACCACCCGTCAACGGATGATAGGTCTCGGTCAGCAGGCACACACCGGGTTTTCTGCCGCGCTCGATCAATGGGATCTGTCCGTGGTAGCTGTCCGCATGTTTCGAAGTTAACAGTTCCTGACGTTACTCGGTCACGGTCTGTCTCTGCGGCGGAGAAGAGCGCTGACATATCTGGTCCAGAATCGCAGCACGTCAGCCGCGGACGGGTCTCGGTACAGGATGCCGGACCCGCTCGACTGGGGCCGATATTCTGCTTGTCCTCTCATGACCTCATCGATGGCATGCATATAAAGCTCGAGCCCAAGGCGCTGCAATCTCGCGCTGACAACCGGGAGCGGGGCGCGACCCACCGGGAGCATTGCCTCCGCGACAATGTCGCCGCGGTCAAGCCCGCGGCCTATCGTTTGAATCGTCACCCCGACAAAGTTTTCGCCGTTGTACATGGCCCAGAACGTGGTCTTCTTGCCGCGATATGCGGGTGTGAGGCCGTGATGAATCCCGAGGGTGCCGTGCCGCGGAAGTTCGAACAGTTCAGGCCGGATGATGGGTCCACCGTAGACCAGACCCAGGTCGGGCTCCAAGTCCCGGATTTGGGCCCGCAGGGAGGGTGAGTGCAGGTGGGTCGCGTATTGAAGCCGCGGGGCGATCAGGGCGGCAGTCCGCCGCCTGGCAGCGCTGCGTCTGGGCTGAAAAATGCCTCGGCCGATCTTCCGCAACCAGCGTTGAAGCAGCAGGGGTATCGCCATCAGCCGGCGTCGCGCCCAAAGGTCGGCGACGACACCGCGAAAGCCCTGTAGCTCCGTCTCGCAGAAGACGCCGCCGACTTCGATGCCTTCTTTTTCTTCCAGTCGACGGATGAAATCGAGCACATCGGGCTGCAGCTCCGGCCCCCCCGTGAACACGACTACCCGCCATGGATCCGACGCCTGCATTATTTTTTCCCGAAACGGCTGAGCCAGCTCAGCATGGCCAGGGCCTGGTCCTTCGGCCTCTTCCCGAAGCGCTGGGCGAGGAACGCTGCCAATATTCGCGCTTTGTGCCTAGGAAATACATCCAGAAGACCGCCGGAAGGGTCGCTGCGGAGAAAATATTCCGGGGTCTCGCAGCGTTCGCGTAATCGCTCAGCTGTCAGAATTGGGCGCTCCTGCCAAGAATGTAGTGCGCGGACCTGGGTTTCGTATCGCATCAGGGCGCGCATTTTCGTTGCGGACGCTGCAGCCGTGTCCACCCGGATCATCGATCTTTCCGAGATGCAGCGACGGATGTCATTTCCGGGCAGCAGGCGCAGACGGAAGTAAACGAAGTACTCAAGAAAGATGGGTGGGGAGGTGAGCCCACGCAGGGCGATACGAGTTGCGCGGTTCAGGGCCACGTGATCGGGATGGACATCCAGACGAAAAGGCGCCAGCACGATGTCAGGACGCACGTCCAGAAAATGGTCGGCGAGCCGTCTGGTCAGCTGAGTGTGGTATCGGGACAGTCCTCCGTCTGGAAAATCGAGAAACGATAACTGCTCCCCGGCAACGCCCAGTTCTCCCAGAGCGGCAATGGCCTCGCGCCGGCGTCGCCCGGCAAGGTCGGCGTCAGGTGACCCGGTCCACGGCAAGAGCGGTGCCGGTGATCGACTGCCGTCGGTAGCAAACAGACAATGAATCCGGGAAGGGTCTGAGTGCAGCGCCATTGTGCCTCCGCACCCGAGGGTCTCGTCGTCCATGTGTGGCGCAAGAACAAGAAGAGTGCCCTGTCCAAGCGATTCCATGGTCGAGGTGGCTTGCACGCTCGGGGTATTGCCGGCGCGAGAAAAGATTGCCGCGTGGGGATCCGCCATCAAGCCTGATCTGCAATCCGAATGTGGCTGTCTTATACCACGACTGCCAGGAATGTGGCCGGAGACCGTGTCGCAAAAACGGGATCTACCGGTGCCCGGTTGAGAAGGCCCATGGAGCGAAGAATCTCCCGAATAGGGCCGATCCAGGCTGGGCCGTGTCAACCGGCGTGCAGTTCGCTTATGATGCCGGCGTGCCGGACAAACCATAATTCGATGTCGTAGCCGGTCACCAGGCAAGCTGATCTCGGAGCGACCAGGGCATGCATAGACGTACGAGGTACGACGGGCGGTGAGCAGAGAACTGGCGCGCCGCGCGGGCAGCGCGGTGGTCTGGCGCAGTCTCGCGCTGGCTGGCGAAAAGCTGATATTCCTCGCTCGTCTGATTATTCTCGCGCGGATCCTGACGCCCGCGGATTTCGGTCTCGTGGCCATCGGAATGGCGGCCATGGTTCTCATGGTCAGCCTGACGGATCTAGGCGTGGTCGCGGCGCTGGTGCAGGAGCCGGCCAGCGACAAGAA
>Ga0111153_1024_pt1 | contig 34716 bp, 36 predicted proteins | sample DeeMarSeWOR28_12_FD_80255 | JGI IMG/M metagenome (GOLD analysis project Ga0111153, IMG submission 80255) | Gammaproteobacteria bacterium SG8_31 | reverse complement strand
TCACCGGAATCGGAGAAACAGCCGGCAAGCGACAAGCCGAAGAGCGCCAGTACGAAGGGGTAAAGCTTTCTCATTATTCTGACTCCTCCCGGAGAAGGGCTTTTTAAGTGTTATCGTGAGAATTCTAGTAAGACTACGCCGGTTATTCGACCCGTCGCAACTTTTCGCCAGCACCCATGACCCGGAAGATTCAGCCCATCTCAAACCTTCGTGGTTCCGGTGACCGGGGCCTGTTCCGGATCATCGGTGGTCGATGGCGCGGCCGGCGGTTGAATTTCCCATCCATGAACGGCGTCCGGCCCACCGGCGACAGGGTCAGGGAGACCCTGTTCAACTGGTTACAGCCGGTAATCGAGGGTGCCCGTTGTCTCGATCTTTATGCCGGCAGCGGCGCGCTGGGTCTGGAGGCACTTTCCCGGGGTGCCGGTGAGGTCGTGTTCGTCGATCGGCAGGCGCCACTGGTGCGTGCCATCGAGGGGCACCTGAGGACGCTCGGCGCCGAGGGTGCGAGTTGCGTCTGCCAGGACGCTTTGCGGTTCCTGCGTGGCCCGGCGAAAACCTTCGATCTGGTGTTCCTGGATCCCCCCTTCGGAACCACCGACTGGTCGGCGTTATGCAGCGTACTTGCCGACGGTGGCTGGCTGGCCGGCGGCGCCCGGGTGTACATCGAGGACGCAGCGGATGCGCCGCAGCCGATACTGCCCGAAGGCTGGACGCTGTTGCGAAGCGCCAAGGCCGGCAATGTGCGTTACCATCTTGCCTCCGCCCCAGACAGGAGCCCTGCGGCGGCAGGGGAAAGCGAGTGACCGACGGCGCAGCACTTTATCCGGGAACCTTCGATCCCATCACCAATGGCCATCTGGACCTTATCCGGAGAGCGGCCGACATTTTTCCGCGCGTGGTCGTGGCCGTGGCTTCCAACCCCGGAAAGGCGCCGCTGTTTTCTCTCGAGGAACGCGTGGGCATGGTCCGGGAAGTCCTGGGGGAAGTGGAGCACCTGGAAATCGTGGGCTACACCGGTCTCACCGTGGGTTTTGCCCGGGACAATGGAATCCGCGTGATGGTCCGCGGACTGCGCGCAGTGTCCGACTTCGAATTCGAGTTCCAACTGGCCACGATGAGCCGCCAGATTGCGCCCGAGGTGGAGACCGTCTTTCTCACGCCGACGGAACAGTTCAGCTTCATCTCCTCGACCATGGTCCGGGAGATCGCGTTGTTCGGCGGAGACGTGTCCAAGTTCGTCCATCCCATGGTCGAGGCGGCGTTGAAGCGCAAGGCCGCGGAGCACGCCGGCTAGCCCCATATGGCGCTGACCATCCTGGAGACCTGCATCAACTGCGATGTCTGCACACCCGAGTGCCCGAACGAGGCCATATTCATGGGCCCCGAGATCTTCGAGATCCGCCCCGAGCGCTGCACCGAGTGCGTCGGCCATTTCGAAGAGCCCCAGTGCCGGGAAGTGTGCCCGGTGGACTGCATCGTCACGCACCCGGACCACCATGAATCCCGGGAGCAGCTCGAGGAAAAATACCGTGGCCTGACGGCCGCCGGCTGAACAAATCACCAGGTTGATCATTCACGCCATGAGTCGACTGCGCACCATTCTGTTCGTTCTTCTCGTTTTCGCCGTCCTGCCGGGACAGGCGGAGGAAACCCGTCGACCCGGCAAAGCAGCCATCGCCTCGGCTCATCCCCTGGCCACCGCGGCGGGGCACGAAATCCTCGACCAGGGCGGCAACGCCTTCGACGCTGCGGTCGCCGTCGCCGCTGCGTTGGGCGTGGTGGAGACGTTCAGCGGCAATATTGGCGGGGGCGGTTTCTGGCTGCTGCACCGGGCCGAGGATGGGCTGGAGGTGATGCTGGACTTGCGGGAGGTCGCCCCGGCCGCCGCCAGCCGGGACATGTACCTGGACGACAGGGGCAACCCGATCCCCCGGGCATCACTGGACGGTCCGCTGGCTGCCGGCATTCCGGGCGTGCCGGCCGGCCTGGCGCACCTGGCCGAGCACTACGGCCGACTGCCGCTGGCACAGAGTCTCCGGCCGGCCATTCGCCTCGCGAAGGAGGGGTTTCCGGTCAACGAGAGCATGCGGAACGCGCTGAACTACAAGAAAAAGATCATCGCCAGATGGCCTGCAGCCCGCCAGCTTTATCTCCCCGGTGGTGAGGTGCCCGACATCGGTTACGTGATCACTCAGCCGGATCTCGCGAATACCCTGGAGTTGCTCGCGACCCACGGTCGTGACGGGTTCTACACCGGTGAGCTCGCACGCCGGCTCGTGAAAAGCGTGCGCGCCGATGGCGGCATCTGGACGGAGAAGGACCTGGCCGATTACCGGTTGGTGGAACGAGCGCCACTCGTGTTCGAGTACGAGGGCGCAAGGATCGTTTCCGCCGCGTTGCCGTCTGCGGGGGGCATGGGGCTGGCCAACATGCTCAATATTTTGTCCGGCTACCCGCTCGGGGATCTCGACCGGGTGACCCGTGCGCACCTGATCGTGGAGGCCATGCGCCGGGCGTACCGGGACCGGGCCGAGTATCTGGGCGACCCGGATTTCGTGACCGTTCCGGTAAAGATGCTGACGCATCCGATGTACGCGGCGGGCCAGCGGGCATCGATCCGTCTGGACCGGGCCACCCCCAGCGCCATGCTCCCGGAGTACGTTCCTGAGGAGGAAGGCGAAAACACGACCCATTTCTCGATCATGGACGCGGACGGAAACCGGGTGGCCGGCACCCAGTCGCTCAATTCCTGGTTCGGCTCAGGCTACATGGTCCCGGGCACGGGCGTCATTCTGAACAACGAAATGGACGATTTTTCCATCAAACCCGGCGTAGCGAACCTCTTCAAGTTGGTGGGCGCCCAGGCAAACTCCATTGCGCCGGGCAAGCGCATGCTGTCCAGCATGACGCCGACTTTTGCGGAGTCCGACCGGGGCCTGATCATCCTGGGTACCCCGGGCGGCAGCCGGATCATCACCATGGTCATGCTGGGACTGCTCGAATGGGTGGGCGGGGCCGATGCCGACGCTATCGTCAACCTCCCCCGATACCATCACCAGTACCTGCCCGACGAGATCTTCCACGAAGAGAAGGCGTTTTCCTCCAGCGAGATCCGGCGACTCGAGTCCATGGGGCATACGCTGCACAAGTCCGACCGACTGTACGGCAACATGCAGGTGGTCACCTGGGACTTCGATTCAGGCAATGTCGAGGCGGCCTCGGACCCGCGCTACGAGGGAGGCGCCCAGGTGTGGATCTACTAGCCAGAAAATCTCACGCACCGGCCGACGGCGCGATGCTGTTCAGAATGCCGGCCTAGCGCTGGCAGTCGGGGCAGTAATAGGTCGATCGCTGGCCCACGATCTGTCTTTTCAGCGGCGAGGCGCAGGTCGGGCAGGGCAGGCCCGCCCGGTCGTAAACCTGTAATTCCTGGGCGAAGTACCCGGGCTGACCGTCGCCCCAGCTGAAGTCCCTCAGGGTGGTGCCGCCCGCTCGGAGGGCGTCCTCCAGGACCTCACGGATGCACGCCGCGAGCTTCTCCATGCGGGCGAGGGAAATCCGCCCGGCCGGTCGTGTCGGCCGGATCCCGGCTCTGAACAGGGCCTCGCTGGCGTAGATGTTGCCCACGCCGACCACGACCCGGGCGTTCATGATCAGATTCTTGACGGCCACGCGGCGGCCCCGGGCCGCTTCATACAGCACGGCGCCGCTGAATTCGTCGGAAAGGGGCTCCGGGCCCAGTGCCCGGAGCAGGGGATGCCGCAACGGGTCCCGTCTCGTCCAGAGCATGGCGCCGAAGCGCCTCGGGTCATTGAAGCGCAGAATCTTGCCGGTCGAAAGCGCCAGATCGACATGATCGTGGGCGCCCGGAGGGCCCCAGGTGTCCAGAATCCTCAGGCTCCCCGACATGCCCAGGTGGATGATCAACGTCCCCTGGCCAGTCTCGATCAGGAGATATTTCGCGCGCCGACCGATCCGGAGAACGGTCTGTCCGGGGAGTTCCCGGTCCAGCCGTCTGGGCACCGGCCAGCGCAGACGGCGCTGCCGGACGTGGATTTTCCGGACCGCGACGCCCTCCAGCCAGGGCTGTATGCCGCGCCGCGTCGTTTCAACTTCGGGTAATTCAGGCATGATACGTTCCCGAGTGTCCGATCCTCGACCGGATTCCGATCTGGAATGGATCTATTTTGATTAAATGGCCGGCGGTCTCTATAGTGCCCGGCCCGGTTTTACGGAGGAACCTCCGTCGATGGAATATCTCTACGGCGTATTGGGCCTGAGCTTCTGGGGCTACGTGATCGTATCCCTGGTCATGGTCCAGATCACCGTTTTCGCGGTGACATTGTATCTGCATCGGGACGCGGCTCACCGCGCCCTCGACCTTCATCCGGCGATCCGCCATTTCTGCCGCTTCTGGCTGTGGATGAGCACCGGCATCGTGACCCGCGAGTGGGTGGCTATTCACCGCAAGCATCATGCGCGTTGCGAGACGCCGGACGATCCGCACAGCCCGCAGATCGAGGGCCTGCGCAAGGTCCTTCTGGAGGGTGCCGAGCTGTACCAGGAAGAGGCCAGGAATCAGGAAACGCTGCGGAAATTCGGTCGCGGGACGCCTGACGACTGGCTGGAGAACCGGTTGTATGCCGGTCATCGGAACTGGGGCATCATCCTTTTCGTCGTGACCTGCCTGGTGCTGTTTGGTGTCCCGGGGATCATCATGATCGCCGTGCAGATGGTGTCTCAGCCGCTGCTGGCGGCCGGCATCGTCAACGGCGTCGGCCACTATGCCGGCTACAGGAACTTCGAGTGCGAGGATGCTTCCCGCAACGTCGTGCCCTGGGGCCTGGTGCTGGGTGGCGAGGAACTGCACAACAACCACCACGCGTTCCCCAGTTCCGCCCGGTTCTCGATCCGGAGCTGGGAAGTGGACATCGGTTGGGGTGCCATACGGCTGCTGGAAACCTTCCGGCTGGCTCACGTGCGTCGGGTCGCTCCGCGGCCGGCGGTCGAGCCAGGTCGTTCGATCGTTGATCTGGAGACTGCCCGTGCGATCGTCATCAATCGCATGCACGTGATGCGCGATTACACCCGCAACGTGACCGTCCCCGTGATGAAAAGAGAGCTGGCGAACCTGAGGGACAAGGGTCTGAGCCTGCCCCGCCGCGCGCGGCAGCTGGTGATCCGCCAGCCGGCCCTGCTGGATCCCAATGCCCGTGACCGGTTGAGCGAGCTGCTGGAATCCAGCCAGGCGCTTAGGACCGTGCACGAGTTCCGCGAGCGACTGAAGACCCTGTGGGATGGCAAGGGCGTGGTCAGCAACGAGCGACTGATCGCCCAGATCAAGGAATGGTGTCAACAGGCCGAGGACAGCGGTATCCGGGTGCTCCAGGAATTCGCCGACACCCTGCGTGGTTACACTTTGCGACCCGCTGCCTGACCGGACTGTTTCTTCGGGTCACAAAAAACCCCGCCGCTGGCGGGGTTTTTTTTGCGCACAAATCGGCGCTTACTTGATCTTGGTTTCCTTGAAGACCACGTGCTTACGGGCCTTCGGATCGTACTTTCGGACTTCCATCTTCTCCGGATGGAGCCGCTTGTTCTTCGTGGTGGTGTAGAAGAAACCGGTGCCGGCCGTGGACATCAGGCGAATTTTGTCGCGCATGGCCTTACTCCTCAGACTTTCTCGCCGCGGGCCCGCAAGTCTGCAACCACTTTTTCCAGGCCCACCTTGTCGATGGTGCGCAGGCCTTTGTGGGAGACGCGCAGCTTGATGTAACGCTTCTCGCTTTCAAGCCAGAAACGATGGGTATGCAGGTTGGGCAGGAAGCGCCTACGCGTTCTGTTGTTGGCGTGGGACACGTTGTTGCCCGACATCGGCCGCTTGCCGGTGATCTGACAGACTTTCGACATCGTAAGAATTCCTCGACGAGTCCTGGCCGCAGGGCGGCCCAAAGAGCGCGCCTTTATACCAGCCGTCGCCCGTGCTTGCAAGGCGGGCCGGGCTTCTCAGCCGGTCAGGAGCCCGCGTTCCGCGAAGGATACGGCGGTGCCGTCGCCGATGACCAGATGATCCAGAACGCGGATGTCCACCAGCGCCAGCGCGCCCCTGAGACGGCGGGTAATGAACTCGTCAGCCTGGCTGGGTTCGGCAATGCCGGACGGATGGTTGTGGGCCAGAATCACGGCCGCGGCGTTGCAGGCCAGGGCCTGGCGGACCACCTCCCGCGGGTGGACGCTGGCGCCGTCGATGGTGCCGCGGAACAGCTCCTCGAGACGGATGACCCGATTGCGGTTGTCCAGAAAGAGGCAACAGAACACCTCGTAAGGTCGATCCTGGAGGCGGGCCTGGAGCATGTCACGGACCGCCGCCGGACCCTCCAGGACGGCGCCCCGACGCAGGGGCTCTGCGAGGCAACGCCGGGCGAGCTCAAGGGAGGCGTGGATCTGGGCGTATTTTCCCGGGCCGATGCCGGGTGTCGCAAAGACGGTCTCCGCGTCCGCGGAAAACAACCCGCGGAGGCCGGAGAATCGCACGAGAAGCTCGCGGGCGAGCGCCAGCGCCGTGGCCCCGGGCGTGCCCGAGCGCAGCACGATGGCCAGCAATTCGGCGTCCGACAGAGCCTGGGGGCCGTGCTCCACCAGTTTTTCCCGCGGCCGTTCAGCGATTGGCCAGCTGGGAATCGACCTCCGTATCATCCTTCTTCCCTGGTTCCGCCGGTTTAACACCGCCCGGGCATAGGATAAGCTCGCTGACCCCGGTGGGAGACTGAGATAAATGGCTGACCTTGACGGAAAAAACGTGGTCCTCGGGGTCTCGGGCGGGATCGCGGCTTACAAGAGCCCGGACTTGGTGCGACGGCTGCGGGAGCGGGGCGCCCAAGTGCAGGTGGTCATGACGCCCGGGGCCACCCGGTTCGTGACCAGCCTGAGCTTCCAGGCTGTCTCCGGCCGACCGGTGCGCGGAGAGATCTGGGACGAGGCGGCGGAGGCCGCCATGGGCCATATAGAGATTGCCCGATGGGCCGACCTGGTGCTGGTGGCGCCGGCCAGTGCCGATTTCATCGCCCGACTCGCGGCCGGCATGGCCGACGACCTGTTGTCGACCCTGTGCCTGGCGACGGAAGCGCCGCTCGTGCTTGCGCCGGCCATGAACCGGGTCATGTGGTCCAACGCCGCCACCCAGGACAATGTGCGCCGGCTGGCCGCGCGTGGCGTGGTCTTCATCGGCCCGGCCGAGGGTGACCAGGCGTGTGGAGAGGTCGGTCCCGGGCGGATGGTGGAGCCCGGCGCGATCGCGGACGAGATTGCTGCATACCTGGCGCCGGGCACCGAGGCCCTCGCCGAACGCCGCGTCGTGGTCACCGCCGGCCCGACGCGGGAGATCATCGACCCGGTGCGGTATCTGACCAACCGCAGTTCCGGAAAAATGGGTTTCGCCGTGGCCAGAGCGGCGCGGTCCGCCGGGGCGGACGTCACTCTGATCGCCGGTCCTGTCAGCCTGGCCACGCCGCCGGGCGTGAAGCGGATAGACGTGGAATCCGCCGCGGACATGCTTGCCGCCGCCGAGGCGGCGGTAGACGGCGCCGACATCTTCATCGCGGCCGCCGCCGTCGCCGACTATCGGCCGGTGCATCCGTCAGATCGAAAGATCAAGAAGACCTCGGAAAGTCTGGCACTGGAGCTGACCCGCAATCCGGACGTGCTGGCGACGGTTGCCGCCCGCGGCAACAGGCCGTTCGTGGTCGGTTTTGCTGCGGAAACGGACGACGTGGAGGCGAACGCGCTGAAGAAGCTCCGGGGCAAGAACCTGGACATGATCGCGGCCAACCGGGTGGGACCCGGCGTGGGCTTCGACTGTGATCAGAATACGCTCACAGTATTCTGGCCCGGTGGCCAGGAGACGCTGCCCGCCGCCAGCAAGACCGCGCTCGCCGGGCAGCTGATACGCCTGATTGCGGGTCGCCTTGCCGAGAGGGAGAACTGACCGACCATGCAGGTGATCAAGCTCAAGATTCTGGACGAACGGCTGGGCGACGAGTTTCCGCTCCCCGATTACGCGACGGAAGGATCGGCCGGCGTCGATCTTCGCGCTTGCGTGGAATCGCCGGTGACCGTCAATCCCGGGGAGACGACGCTCATTCCCACCGGCATGGCCATTCACATCGGCGATCCGTCACTGGCGGCCGTATTGCTGCCTCGGTCCGGGCTGGGTCACAAGCACGGCATCGTGCTGGGCAACCTGGTGGGCCTGATCGATTCGGACTACCAGGGCCAGGTTTTCGTATCGTGCTGGAACCGGGGCGCCGAGCCGTTCGTCGTCCAGCCGGGAGAGCGGATCGCCCAGATGGTCCTGGTGCCGGTGGTTCAGGCCCGTTTCGAGGTGGTGGCGGATTTCGAAGAGAGTGACCGGGGTGCCGGCGGGTTCGGCCACTCAGGCCGTCACTGACCGGCCGTTGTCTCTTCGGGCGGCAGGCCCTTGAGTTCCCGGAAGCGGGCGATATCCACCGCGAATTTCTGGCGGATACGCTCCTGCTCGGTCCGGCTCGTCGCGAGACGGGCCTCGTAATTGGCGATCGAGGCACGTGTGTTCTCTATGTCCCGAACCAGGTCCGGTGAAACCTCGCCGGGCTTTCCCGCTTCCGAGCTCGCGGCGGCCTGGTCTACGGCCGCGAGTTCGAGTTCAGCAAGCTGCTCGTTGAGACGCTGCAGGTAGCGTTCGGTCACGAAGTTCTGGGACTCCAGCTGCTCGATTCGACGGTCGCGGACGTCCTCGATTTCCTCGACCGTCAGATAGGTCCGAAGCAGCACCCGGTCCTCTTCCGCTCGCTGGGCTTCTTCTTTGCGTCGACGGATTTCCTCTTCCGCGACCGTTCCGGATACGACGGGCGGTTCCGCGGGCGCCGCTTCACCGCTCTGCCCGCCGATCTGGTCCGCATACTCCGGCGGCACACTGTCGCCGAAATGAACGTTGCCGTCCTTGTCGACCCAGCGGTGCACCTCGGCCTGCGCCACTCCGACAGCCAGCAGGCACAGGACCCAGCCTGTAAGCAGGTTCTTCATGGTCTTGGATATATCACATGTGATCGTGGCGAGGCGAGGCACAGGTCTCATTTCAGACTCCGTAGCGGTCCCGATAGGCGCGCACGGCGCCAAGCTGGGCGGCGTGCTGCGGCGAATCCTCCAGGTGCGCAATCAGTTCGGCCAGGCCGACGATGCTGATCACACGCACCCCCAGGGCGGATTCGACCTCCTGGACGGCGGAATGTTCGCCGCTTCCCCGTTCCTGCCGGTCGAGCGCGATCAGCACCCCGGCGGGCGTGGCACCGGCGCCGGCGATAATGTCCCGGGATTCGCGAATCGCCGTGCCTGCGGTGATGACATCATCGACCACCATGACCCGTCCGGCCAGGGGGGCACCGACAATCTGGCCACCCTCGCCATGGTCCTTGGCCTCCTTGCGGTTGAAGGCGAAGGGCCGATCCTGGCCATGGCGGTCGGCAAGCGCCGCAGCGCAGGCGGTCACCAGGGGGATGCCCTTGTAGGCGGGTCCAAAAAGCATGTCGTACTCGACGCCCGAATTGACCAGGGCCCGGGCGTAATAGCGCCCCAGTTCGAGCACGGCGCCGCCGGTGTTGAACAGGCCCGCGTTGAAGAAGTAGGGACTCACCCGACCGGATTTCAAGGTAAATTCGCCGAAACGCAGCACGCCTCGGTCGAGGCAGAATCGAATGAACTGCTGTTGATAGTCTTGCATGGCTCGCCGCTCTGGCCGGGAAGGGGCAGGCGCCAGTCGCGCCGGAGTTCCGCTTCGGTATGATACACGCTCCCTTCGAGGTCACCGTTCCATGCGAGTCATCACCCTGAACGCCAACGGCATCCGATCAGCCGCCCGGAAGGGTTTTTTTCGCTGGCTGCCGGCTCAGCGGGCGGATGTGGTCTGCATCCAGGAAACCAAAGCCCAGGAACATCAGCTCGATCACGGCATGTTCAGGCCCGGGCGGTTCCACTGCCATTACCTGGACGCCGAGAAAAAAGGTTACAGCGGCGTCGCCATTTACTCGCGGCGAGAGCCGGACCGCGTTGTCCGCGGCCTGGGATTCGATGAGTTCGACCGGGAAGGCAGGTATATCGAGGCGCAGTTCGGCAAGCTGTCCGTCGCTTCCCTGTACTTGCCATCCGGTTCTTCCAGCGAGGCACGCCAGCGGGCCAAGTTTCGCTTCCTCGATCTGTTCATGCCTTATCTTCGCAGGCTGCGCCGTCGCCGGCGTGAATACATCCTCTGCGGCGACTGGAACATTGCCCACAAGGCCATCGATCTCAAGAACTGGCGCTCCAACCAGAAGAACTCCGGCTTTCTGCCCGAGGAACGGGCCTGGATGGACGAACTTTTCGGTCCCGCGGGTTTCGTGGACGCATTCCGGGAGGTCAATCAGGCGCCGGACCAGTACACCTGGTGGTCCAATCGCGGTCGCGCCTGGGAGAAAAACGTGGGCTGGCGTATCGATTACCAGGTCGTGACGCCGGGCCTCAAGTCCAGCGTCTGCGGCGCCAGGATTTATACGCGCAAGCGTTTTTCAGACCATGCTCCCTTGACCATCGATTACGACCTGGAACTGGAGTCGACCTGAGGTGTTGAACCGGCTGTCCGGCTGGCGCCAGTCCCTCGCGGTCTACAAGCATCCGCGGGTCGCGGCAATGCTGTTTCTGGGTTTCTCCGCCGGCCTGCCGTTTCCGTTGGTGTTCTCCACCCTGTCCGCCTGGCTGCGCGATTTCGGTGTCGATCGCGCCACCATCGGCTTCTTCGCCTGGGTCGGCCTGACCTACTCGGTGAAGGTGCTGTGGGCGCCATTCGTGGACAGGCTGCGGCTGCCCCTGGTGGGCGGCTTTCTCGGCCAGCGGCGTTCATGGATGTTACTGGCCCAGGCCGGAATCGTTTCCGGATTGGTCGCCCTGTCCTCCCTGGATCCGTCGGCCGATATCGGCGCCGTGGCCCTGGTCGCGCTGCTGGTCGCGTTCTCGTCGGCCACACAGGACATCACGATCGACGCCTACCGGATCGAGGCCGTGGAGGCGAGCCGACAGGGGGCGATGGCCGCCAGCTACAACCTGGGATACCGGGCCGCCGTACTGGTGGGGGGCGCCGGCGCGCTGTACGTGGCGGACTTCTACGACTGGTCGGCGGCTTACCAGGTGATGGCGAGCTGTATGGCGCTGGGCGTGCTGACCGCCCTGATCATCCGGGAACCCGAACACCACCGGGACGCCGCGGTGCTCGCCATGGAATCGGAGATCTCGCTGCGCATTTCCGGCGGCGCCATCAGGACGGGTTCCCTCGGTCGCGCCGTGGACTGGATCGGGGCAGCCGTCATCGCGCCTTTCGTGGAGTTCTTCCGCCGCAACGGCCGATTTGCCATCGTCCTGCTGGCGCTGATTCTGACATTCAATATCAGCGATCGGGTCCTGGGGATCATGGCGAATCCCTTCTATCTGGACGTGGGCTTCACCAAATCGCAGATTGCCAGCGTCGCCAAGATCTTCGGATTTGTCATGACCATCGTGGGCGCCGCCATGGGCGGCGTACTGGTGGCCCGTTGGGGCAATCTGCCCACTATGCTGCTCGCCGCCGTCATGCTGGCGCTGACCAATCTGATGTTCGTCCTGCTCGCCATGGCCGGCCCCGACATCAGGATTCTGGTATTTACCATCAGCGGTGACAACCTGAGTGCGGGGCTCGCTGGTGTCGCGTTTATCGCCTACCTGTCTTCGCTTACCAACCAGGCCTATACGGCGACTCAGTACGCGCTGTTCAGTTCGCTGATGTCCATCGTCGGCAAGTTCATCAGCGGGTGGTCGGGCGTGGTCGTCGAGGCGTGGGGCTACCCGGTGTTCTTTTTCTACGCTGCCTCGACGGGTGTTCCGGCCATCCTCCTCATTCTGTACATCATGCGCCACGGGACGCCGTCGCCGCCCGTAGCCCCGGAGGAGGCCTAGTGGACCGGACCGTCGGGGGCAGTGGTGGCATGTACGGGGGCTGCGTGGTGGAGAACCATGCGCCACCCGTCCGGTGTTTTCCGGTAGCCATTGGTGACCGTGAGGGTGGCGACGCGTTCATCGTCCATGCGCAACTGCTCCACGCCCGTATGCATCGCCAGGTCGCCGGACTCGTGTCTTTCCACGCACTGATAGACGATCTCGAAACCGCCGGCCGACCCGAGGATATCCCGCCAGCTGTCGGCTACCGACGACCGGCCGCTGAGGCTCTCCTGTCCCGGATGCACGCAGACCACGTCGTCGCTCTCCGCCCAGACGCGGATCATTCCCGCCAGGTCGCCCTCGGCGAAAGCACGGTAGAACTCGGTTTCTGCGGCGTCGGCCGTTGCGTGGATCATGGGTCCTTATCCCCTGAAACCGCCGGGGAAGCAAGGATGCGCGCGTGACCGAAAGCCGGCTCGTGGTCTGCGAATTCGACGAGCTGGCGCCCGTCGACGCTCGCGGGTTTGCGCTGGGATCGGCGGATGAAAGACACGCGGGCTTTGTCGTCCGGAAAGACGCGGCGGTTTTCGCTTACCGGAACGTCTGTCCCCATGCAGGCCACCCGCTGCACTGGAAGCCCCATGGGTTTCTGACGAAGAACCGGGACCTGATCATGTGCTCGGTGCATGGGGCGATCTTCGACATCGAATCCGGGCGCTGCGTGGGCGGGCCATGTCCGGGACGCGCGCTGACACCCCTCCGCGTGTCGGTGGAGGCGGGCGAGGTGGTTATCTACCCTGACTGACTGTCACTCTGCTCTGTCGAGAAAGTCCAGCGGGTCCGCCCATTCCTGGTGCCCCGCGACCTCCGTTTCCAGCCCCGAGTCCTCGTTTTCCATATCCAGCGAACCGCTGAAGTCCTCCGGTGGTTCGGCCGGCTGGAATCCGCTCGTCAGCCAGGCGTCCATCTCGACTTCCGCGATGGTTCCGTCGAAATACTGGATCTCGACGGTGCTATCGGTGTCGTCAATGGCGACAACCTCGAAGAGCACCCCGTTGGGTTTCTGGTACCAGTCTCCAATGATCGGAATTTCTGCCGCCATGCGTGTTTCCCCAAAATACCAGTGCCCTGTTATCCTTCTTGCCCCTCGTGGGCAGGGGGCGTCAGAAAAGGCGCCCTCTTGCTATTTATAGCGCAGGTGGCGGGCCGCGCAAGAATTCATCCGATTGCGGCACAGCACAATGATCGAGCAGCTGGTCAAGACCTTTATCGTTTTCTTCCTGGTCATCGAACCCATATCGCTGGTGCCGATGTTCGGGGCGTTGACCCGTGGTGGCGAGCCCGGATATCGGCGCAAAATGGCTTATAAGTCCATTGCCATTTCAGCGCTGATTTTCGTTCTGTTCGGCGTGGCGGGTGATTACGTCCTGCAGGCACTGGGCGTCAGCGTGAATGCCTTCAAGATTGCCGGCGGGCTGCTGCTCTTTCTCCTCGCCGTCGACATGGTGTTCGCCCGTCAGTCAGGCCTGCGCTCCACCACGGTGCGCGAGCAGGACGAGGCGCGCTACCGGGAGGACATCTCCGTGTTCCCGATGGCGTTTCCGCTGATCGCCGGGCCGGGCGCGCTGGCCACGCTGCTGCTGTTCGTCGTCGAGACACGGGGCGCCCCACTGGCTTTCCTGTCCCTGCTCGGCGTTATCTTCAGCGTCCTCGCCGTCACCCTCGTGCTCCTGCTTGCCACCACCCGAATCATGCGCGTTATGGGCGTCACCGGCGCCAATGTCATCAGCCGGTTGCTCGGCGTGGTGCTGGCAGCCCTGGCGGTCCAGTACGTGCTGGACGGGGTGCAGCACTCATTCCTGACCGGCTGAGAGCCTGTCCGGCCTCCTTTCGTAGAGCAGGTCCCAGACATCGTGGCCGAGCTTTCGGCCGCGACGCTCGAATTTGGTTTCCGGTCGTTCAGCGGGCCGTGGTGAAAACCGCCCCGGACCGGCAAGGTTGCGGAATCGCGCCGAATGGTCGATGACATCCAGCATCTGCTCCGCATAATTTTCCCAGTCCGTTGCCAGGTGCAGGATGCCTGACGGCTTGAGCGCTCGCGCCGCCAGGGCGAGGAAGGCCGGTTGAACGATTCGGCGCTTGTGATGGCGTTTTTTTGGCCAGGGGTCGGGAAAAAACAGGTGCAGCCGGTCCAGGCATGCCGGCGGCAGCCAGTCCCGCAGAACCTCGACGGCATCGTGACGGATCAGGCGGACGTTTGTCAGGCCCAGTTTTTCCAGGGCGAGGAGCAGATGGCCGATGCCCGGCTCGTGGACCTCGATCCCCAGAAAGTCCGTTTCCGGGCGCCGGGCCGCAAGCATCGCCAGGGCCTCACCGTCACCGAAACCGATCTCGCAGATACGGGGTGCGGCGCGTCCGAAGACAACATCCAGGTTCAGCGGGCCGTCCGGCGGGTCGATGCCGTGGATGGGCCAGAGATCCCCCAGGGCTCTGGCCTGGGCTGCCGTAACGCGGCCGGCGCGGCGGACGAAGCTCCGGACCTGGCGCCGGCGCGGCTCCATGCCGGGTCAGAAGAACGTGCCGTCAATGGGCGAGGATGCCGATGCGTAGCGTTTCCTCGGGATGCGCCCGGCCAGGAACGCCTCCCGGCCCGCCTCGACGGCCTTGCGCATGGCGGAGGCCATGAGCACCGGGTCCCTGGCGCCGGCGATGGCGGTGTTCATCAGAACGCCGTCGCACCCCAGTTCCATGGCGATCGCGGCGTCCGAGGCGGTGCCGACGCCGGCGTCGACCAGGATGGGGACCGACGCGTTCTCAATAATCGACAGGATATTGTATGGATTGCGAATGCCGAGCCCGGAGCCGATGGGGGCTGCCAGCGGCATCACCGATATGCAGCCCATTTCCTCCAGGCGGCGGGCGATGATCGGGTCGTCGTTGGTGTAGACCATTACCTGGAACCCGTCCGCCACCAGGATCTCGGTGGCCTCCAGAGTGGCGGTGATGTCCGGGAAAAGGGTTTTCTCGTCGCCCAGCACCTCCAGTTTCACGAGGTTGTGTCCGTCCAGCAGCTCTCTCGCCAGGCGGCAGGTCCGCACCGCGTCCTTCGCCGTGAAACATCCGGCCGTGTTGGGGAGGATGGTGTAGCGGTCCGGCGCCAGGTAGTCCAGCAGATTCGGCTCGCCGGGATCCTGCCCGATGTTGGTGCGTCGAATCGCCACGGTGACGATTTCGGCGCCGCTGGCCTCGATCGCGGACCGGGTCTCCTCGAAGTCGCGATATTTGCCCGTTCCTACCAGCAGCCTGGAGCGGTATTCACGATCGCCGATCCTGAGTGTGTCGCCTGCACTGCGGGTGGATTCTGCGGGGGTCGCCATGTCCTGTGCCTTCTCCAAATAGTGTCAGCCGCCGCCGACAGCGTGAACGATTTCGACCCGGTCGTCTGCAGTCAGGGTGAAGTCCTGATGCTCGCTTTTCGGCACGATTTCGCCGTTGACCTCGAGGGCCAGCCGGCGTCCGCCCAGACCGAGCGCCTCGATCAGGGCTGCCGCCGTTGTCCCCGCGGGTACCTGGCGTGTTTCGCCGTTGACAGTGATATTCATAATCCGCGCGTCCGGGTGAGAACCCCGTATTCTACAACGTGCCGATACGACGCCGCGTGGTCCGCCGAATCCGGCCCGGTTAGGATAGGCGCCCTCCGGCGAGGAACACGAACTTGAGTACTAACAAAGCGGGCAGGATCGGTTTCGTCAGCCTCGGGTGCCCGAAGGCGCTGGTTGATTCCGAGAGAATTCTCACCCAGCTGAGGGCCGAGGGCTATGAAACCGTGGCCGCCTACCAGGACGCAGATCTGGTCGTCGTCAACACCTGCGGGTTTATCGACGAGGCGGTGGATGAGTCCCTTGCCGCCATCGGCGAAGCCATGGCCGAGAACGGCAGGGTGGTTGTGACCGGCTGCCTCGGCGCCCGTCCCGACACCATCACTCGTGTCCACCCGGGGGTGTTGTCCGTCACCGGCCCTCACAATTACGAGGCGGTGATGTCCGCTATCCATGAGCACCTGCCGCCGCCCCACGATCCCTTCCTGGATCTGCTGCCCGCCCAGGGCATCAAGCTGACGCCCCGCCATTACGCCTACCTGAAGATTTCCGAGGGCTGTAACAACCGCTGCACCTTCTGCATCATCCCGGCGCTTCGCGGCCGTCTTGCCAGTCGCTCGATTGGCGACGTGATGCAGGAGGCCGAGCGGCTGGTGAAATCGGGAGTGCAGGAACTGCTGGTGATCTCCCAGGACACCAGCGCCTACGGGTCGGATCTGCGATACCAGGCGGACGAGTGGCGCGGCCGGTCGTTGGAGACGCGATTTCTAAGTCTCTGCGAGGCCCTCGGGGAACTCGGCGTGTGGGTCCGACTGCATTACGTATATCCGTACCCCCATGTGGACAAGGTGATCCCGCTGATGGCCAGCGGAGCGGTGCTGCCGTACCTGGACATCCCTTTCCAGCACGCCAATCAACGCATCCTGCGGCTGATGAGGCGTCCTGCCCATGCCGAGAATACGCTGGACCGGATTCATCGCTGGCGCGAGGCGTGCCCGGACCTGACCTTGCGTAGCACCTTCATCGTCGGCTTTCCGGGGGAAAGCGAGCGGGAATTCGAGGAGCTGCTGGACTGGCTCGAGGAGGCGCGGCTGGATCGGGTGGGCTGCTTCAAGTACTCACCGGTCCAGGGGGCGGCCGCGAACGATCTCGGCGAGCCGGTGGACGAAGATGTCAAGGAAGATCGGTGGCAACGTTTCATGCAGGTCGCGGCCGGTATCAGCGCCGAGCGCCTTGCCGAGAAAGTCGGCAGGGAAATGACTGTGCTGGTCGACGAAGTTGATCGGGACGGCGATCTCGCCATTGCCCGGGGGCCGGGGGATGCCCCGGAGATAGACGGCCGTATCCTGGTGGAGGGTGGCGCAGGACTGGCCGAGGGGGCGTTCGTTCGGGTGAAGATCGCAAGTGCCGAGACCTACGATCTGCTGGCCCGGATCTCCTGATCGGACTGAGATCGCTAGAATCCGGGGGAAGGCGCCGGCATGCACCCGTTTTATCCGCGGACGGGTGGATCCACAATGAGGCTCTGGTGATTCGGACAGCCCGGTCCGCACGCCCCCGGGCGTCAAGGTGAGGCAATGACAGCAACGACGGACACATCCACAGACCCCGGCTGGGTGGTGCTCAAATACGGCGGGACAAGCGTCGCTTCGGCCGCCAACTGGCCCGTGATCGCCGGCGTGCTGCGCGACAGGCAGGGAGAAGGTCTCCGCCCGGTGCTGGTCCACTCGGCCCTGGCCGGCGTATCCGACCGGCTGGAGAGCCTGGCGAGGCTGCCCGCCGCGGACAACCGTGAGACGCTGGTCGAGGAGATCGAGGCGCGCCATCACCGACTGGTGTCGGAACTGGGGCTGGAGATGCCGGCGCCGCTGTCGCAGCTCCTGGAGGAAATGCGGCGCCTGACAGCGGGAATAGCGCTTATCGGCGAGACAAGCGCGCCGCTGGAAGCCCGACTCATGTCCCTGGGAGAACTGATGGCATCGGCCATCATCGTCGCCTACCTGAGACGCGAGGGATTCAACGTTCTCGCTGCGGATGCCCGCGACGTGCTTTGCAGCACGCGCACGCACCCGGCCCACGATCCGCGCAGGTACCTGGCCGCCGTTTGCGACAGCGCCTACGATCCAGCGTTGGCGGCTCGCTGGGGCGGACATGACGGCGTCATCGTGACCCAGGGGTTTATCGCATCCGACGATCGGGGACGCACCGTCCTGCTGGGTCGCGGCGGCTCGGATACCTCGGCCGCCTATTTTGCGGCGCGACTGGCCGCCCGACGGCTGGAGATCTGGACGGATGTGCCGGGCATGTTCAGCGCCAATCCCCGCATCATCCCCTCAGCACGATTGATACGCAGCCTGAGCTTCGAGGAAGCCCAGGAAATTGCCGCCACCGGCGGCAAGGTGTTGCACCCTCGCTGCCTCCCCATCGCCCGCAAGGCCGACGTGCCCGTGCAGATATTCGACACCGCGCGCCCCCATATGGAGGGGACGGTGATCAGCGCGACGGGAGACGCGGACGGGCCCCGGGTCAAGGCGGTCTCGGCCCGGAGAGGCATCACCCTTGTTTCCATGGAATCCCTCGGGATGTGGCAGGAGGCAGGCTTTCTCGCCCGGGTGTTCGGTGTTTTTGCAGAGCTGGGCCTGTCGGTGGACCTGGTGTCCACCTCGGAGTCCGTCGTGACCGTCACCCTCGACGAGACAGGGCCCGCCCTGGACGATACGGTACTCGAGGACCTCTCGCACCGACTGGAGGCCCACTGCCGGGTACGGGTGCTGACCCCATGCGCGGCGGTCAGTCTGGTGGGCGCCCGGATGCGGGCTAACCTGCATCGCCTGGCGCCCGCGCTCGAGGCGTTCGAGGAACACGAAATATACCTGGTCAGCCAGGCGGCCAGCGATCTGAATTTCACCGTCGTCATCGAGGAAGATCAGGCGGAAAGAATGGTGCGGGCTCTCCACGGCCTCGTGGTGGGCGGGGAAGAGGCCGACATGCTCTTCGGCCCGACCTGGGAGCAGCTGACAGCGGCTGTCCAGGCGTCCTCCCATCGGGTCGTTCCCTGGTGGGAAAGGAAGCGCGACGAATTGATGGCACTGATGGCATCCCGTCACGCGGCCTACGTGTATGATCGCGCCGCCCTCGAGGCGGCGGCCGAGCCGCTTTCTGCTCTGTCGTCCGTCGATCGGATTTTCTACGCCATCAAGGCCAATCCCCACCCCGGCGTACTGCGGGTTCTTCGCGAGCAGGGTCTCGGCATGGAGTGCGTCTCTCCCGGTGAGCTTGACCGGGTCCTGACGCTGTTCCCGGACATGGATCGGTCGGACGTTCTGTTCACGCCGAATTTCGCGGAGCGCGGTGAGTATGCGGCGGCGTTCAAAAAGGGCATCCGTGTCACCGTGGACAGCCTCTATCCGCTGCAGTCCTGGCCGGAGGTGTTCCGGGGTCGCGAGATTTTCGTTCGGATGGACCTGGGAGAGGGCAGCGGACATCACCAGCATGTACATACCGCCGGCGTTCGCTCCAAGTTCGGCGTGGGCGTCGAAGACCTGGAAGCCCTCTGCAGGGCGTGCGCGAGCGGCGACGTCCGGATCGTGGGCCTGCACGTCCACGGCGGCAGCGGCATTCGCGATCCCCTCCACTGGCAACGCGTAGCGACGGGATTGGGGGAGGTCGCTGCGGCGCTGCCGGACGTGCGGGTGCTGGATCTGGGCGGCGGACTCGGCGTGCCAGAAAGGGAGGGGGATGCGCCCCTCGACCTGGTGGCGCTGGATCGGTCTCTGGCGGATGTACGGGCCGCCCTGCCCGGCTACGAGCTCTGGCTCGAACCAGGCCGGTACCTGGTCTCCGACGCTGGCGTACTGCTGGCCAGGGTGACCCAGACGAAGCAGAAGGCCGGGGCGCGATTCGTCGGCGTGGCCACGGGCATGAATTCGCTGATTCGACCCGCGCTGTACGGCGCCTATCATCGGATCGTCAACCTTACCCGCCTGGGTGAACCGGGGCACGAGCTGGTGACGGTGGTGGGGCCCATCTGCGAGTCCGGCGATCGGCTCGGCCGGGATCGGCTGCTGCCGGAGACCCGCGAGGGTGACGTGCTTCTGATCGCCAATGCGGGCGCCTACGGCTATGCCATGAGTTCCCGTTACAACCTGAGAGAGCCGGCGGAGGAGCTTGTCCTCTGATTCCGTCCCGGGGCCGAATCCGGTCCGGGCGTGACTGTCGGGACGGGCAGTGCCTTATCGGACGTAGTACGGCAGGGCGTTGGGGCTGAATTCACGCGGGTCCGCGCCCTCGAGAAACTCGTAAGGAACGCGCCTGTTGTCGAGGCCGTCCACGTAGTAGCGCTTCTCGACCAGGTCGTGGAACACCTCGAGAGTACTCAGGTGGACTGGCACCGTGTAGTAGTTCAGGCCGTGCGCCATCGCCGTACGCCACAGATTGCCTTCCAGGTCGTAGCTGTCGCTCACGGAGACCTGCCAGCTGTCCTCGTCCACGTAGAACACCCGACGGCCGTAAATGTGACGCATGCCGTCCCTGAGGCGGCCCTCCACCACCCACACTCTGTGGCGCTCGAACCGCACCAGGTCCGGATTGATGTGGTCCCGATGCAGGATGTCCTTGTAGGACAGGTCCGAACTGTGGATTCGGTAGGCGTTGTACGGGATCAGAAGTTCCCGCTTGCCTAGAAGCGTCCACTCGAACATGTACGGAGACCCGTTGAAGAGTTCGAACTCATCTACCGTACGCAGGCCGTCGGTGTTATTGCCGGGCATGCCATGACCGAACGTCGGTGTTCTGACGACGCGTTTCAAGGCTCGAGTGTAGAGCCAGCTTTTTCTGGGGCTCACGGTCTGGTCGATTGGCTCGATGATCAGACCGCCGTCTCCCGACAGGAAGGAGGGTTCGATGGTCCGAGAGCGGTAGCCGATCATGAGGTTTGGATATTTTCGGGTGAAGGGCGTCGCCTCCCTGACGCCGTAAGGGAAGCCGATATCCAGCTCGGTCAACGCCACCGAATAGCGACCCTTCCGCGTGACTGCCGCCTGGCCGTTGGTGCGCTTGACGCGGATTCCGCGCCAGCGGAGGTTGTGGTTCCAGATGATCTCCACACCGGTCTGGGGGATCGGAAACGGGGAGCTGACTCGCGCGTTCCGGACCCCCCCCTTGCCTTGGGTCACCAGTTCCGCGTTACGGGCGTTCTCCTGGACCGCCTGGTAAACCCAGTCCGGGTATGAGGCCGTGCGGCGCGTCCGGTAGACATTCATTCGCCAGGTGTCGGGGTGGGCCTGGAGTAGTGCCTTTTGCCCTTCGCTCAGATGATCCGCATGGTCCGCCAGATTCTCTGCTGTCACTGCGTAGAGCACCGGATCATCGGGAAAGGGATCGGTCTCGTGCCTCAGGCGGTCGTAGTCGTCGGGCGGGGCAGAAAGGCCGCCCTCCCAGGCCGGGATCGTTCCAGAGTCATTGCCGCTTCGCTCCGCCCCGAGAGGTGTGAACAGCGGTCCGCCCAGATCCTCCGGGGTGGCGATGGGGGGTGCGGCCGGAACCGAGACGGTCCAGAGGAGCAGCAGGGCCGGACCCAGGACCGCATGAACCCATTGTCGTGCCTGATCGCTCATCAGAAGCCGTAACTCACTTTAAACTTGATGTAATCGCGATCGACCAGCGGGTTGCTTGGTTCGCCGTCGAAAAAGTTGGTATAGCTCAGGTCCACGATCCAGCGTTTGATGTACTCTGCTTGCAGCCCGATGCTGAGAAATTTTCTGTCCTCTACGAAGGTGCTCAGCGGGCTGGGGGTGTAGCCGCTGACGTCGTGGGCGAACACCAGCCTCGGAAAGAGGTTCACACCGCCGAAAACGCTGTTGTATTGAAGCTGGCCGGAAACCCGGTAGCCCCAGGAGGTTCGATCCCCGCCGCCGGCAGCCTGTAACGGTGCGGTGGCTGAGTCGGACAGGTCGTGAACGTATACGAAGGCGGCGTCGACACCGAGGGTGCTCTGGCTCGCGCCCAGGCGACGTCCGAAAAACTGGGCGGCAGAAACGGAGCCCTGTGTCCTGTCCAGGCGCTCGTATCCGCTGATCCGGGCATCTGCGCCGAACACGCCGATGGCGTTGTCTTTGTAGCTGTCGTCGAACTGGACCGGGGATAGAGAGGCGTCGTAGACCTGGTCCAAGGCGATCTGGAACGGATAATCCATGTGATGGGAAATCTCCGCGGCGATCAGGGTTCCCGTGCGCATGGTGGCCGTGTTGAAAGTCAGGCCGACCATCTTGATGTCTTCCGGATATTCGGTGAAATAACCTGCCTGGCCGATGTAATCGTTCAGCACCAGGTCACCTGCAGTCTCCTGGGCCACGGCCTGAGCCTCGTCGATCGGGAGGCCACTGCCGACATAGATGGGGAGCAGGCCGGCGGCCACGGCGTCCACGTCGCTCTGGGTGGTTGCGTTGATGGCGGACTGGCTGGCGGTCAGGCTCCCAACCAGGGGAAGGCGGCTGTGATACTTGAGAAAGTGCAGCCCGATCTTCAGGGCATTGTTTCCCTGTGTGATGGCCTGAACGGCGATACCGTACTGCCCGGCGTCCCGGGGATATTCCCGGAACCGCTCCGGATACTTGAAAAAATCGGCATCGAATCCCAGGGTGCCCTCCGGCAGACTGTAGTAAGCGTCCAGATCGGTCCCCAGGTCCGAGAACTGCCCGCGTCCCACGGTGGCGAAATTCAGGCTGCCCTCGCCAAAAAGGTCGTTGGTCGAGAAGAAGCTGCCCACCGCCGGCAGCCGCAAACCTTCCCAGTCGTACTGGTAGTAAGCCTCGACGGCAAACGTCTCCGTGACGTTCGCCACCGCCCAGGCCATTCCCTGCGGGATCCGCGTGTCCCGGGCGTCCCGAGCCGGCTGAAAGGCCGCGACCAGGTCCAAGGGATTGATGATATCGACGCCGTCCCGGATGAAGTTGGTCTCACCCCAGTTGATGACCTGGTCACCGATCCTGAACTGGACGGGCAGACCAGCCCAGCTGAATTGGGTGGAGATGAAAAAGTCACGGATCTCCGCGTCGGAGCCGATGGCGTCCAGGGTCTCGCCGTCGAATTCCCGGTGCGGCCGGTCGCCTTTCTCCTGTTCGTAGTCGTAAAAGGCGACGCCCCGGGTGAAAAACCCGACGTTGCCCCAGTTCAGTTCCAGCTCCCCGGTGCTCGCGACCATGTTCGAGACGATCCCGGTGTCGTAATTGAGATTGCCGTCGTCCAGGTTTGCGGTGGGCGCGTTGCCGCCGTTGGCGATGGCGATGAAGTCTTCGTCGCGACTCTCGGTCCGATAGATCATGCCGTAGGAAAGGGTGAGGTCGAACAGACCCTCCACCGGACCCGTTCGGAAATCCATGGCCCTGGCGCCGGCCAGTGGGAGAACGGTCAGTCCCACCGACAGCAGGGCGGCGACAAGCCCCTGCGCCGCCGAACGGTGGTTCAGCGAGGTTCCGGAGACTCCAGGACAACAGAGCATGATGCGAATCTAGCAGACTGGGCGGTCTTTGTTTTGCGGGCGGGGCCCCCGGCTGACCGTGCGCCGGCGCGGCTATCCGCGGGCCGGAACGCTATTCGAGTAAACTGGCGCATCAGCCATCAGAACTGACAGGGCCCGTCCATGCTGCAACACCTCAAGAACGTCCTGACTCCGGAAGAGGTCGCCCGAGCCCGGGAACTGGCGTCGCTCGGCCAATTCGTCGACGGCAAGGTGACCAACCCGAACTCGCGTATCAAAAACAACACACAGATGCCTTACGGGGATCCGCACGGCGAGGAGGCCAGCGACCTGGTCATCGCGGCGCTTGCCCGCAACCAGGCCCTCCAGGATCTGGTGTACCCGAAGCAGATCTCGCGCCCCACGATCTGCCGCTACACGCCCGGTATGACCTACGGGTTCCACGTGGACGCCGCAATTTTCCGGTCGGAGCCGCCGATGCGCTCCGACGTCTCCTGCACGGTTTATCTCTGCGGTCCCGACGAGTACGAAGGAGGGGAGCTGGAGATCCAGTCCGGATCGGGGCTCCTGCGATTCAAGGGCAATGCCGGCGACGCGGTCGTGTATCCCTCCACCACCGTTCATCGGGTGGCGCCCATCAAGTCAGGGGAGCGGCTGGTAGCGATCAACTGGTTCCAGAGCATGGTCCGGGACCAGCGGCATCGGGACGTGCTCAGCCAGCTCCAACAGATCGACAACGTGCTGTATGCGGCGGGAGACCCCCAGGGGGGGCGCCTGCTTGTGGACGCGATCCGAACCAATCTCCTGCGGATGTGGGCGGAGATGTAAGCCGGAGAATCAGCCGTCGGGCCGCGTCATCGGAAACGCGGTGACGACCTCCTGGAGGGGCTCGTACCGCTGGACCAGTGATTCCGCCCAGCGTAAGCCCGCGTCGATCTCCGCGGCGGAGCGGCGGCGATTCTCCGCCAGCTGACTGGCCCTGTCCGAGGGCGAGAATCGATACTCCGGCGCCTTGGCGTAAGTCTTCATGAGGGTGCCACCCACGACCGCCGACACCTGATCCTCGTTTGCCGGCATACCGATGAAACGCGTGAGGCGCAGGATTTCGCTCGCTGGATCCTGTACGAAGACGTCGAAATCCAGGGAGTGAACACGACCCTCGCAGGCCCGCAGTGCCTGGTGGAGCCCGGCGACGCCGGCGAACCAGCCGACCACGACTCTTTCGACAGGCTTGAGCTCATACAGGCGCAGGGTTTCGCGATCTCCGAGAAAAGCATGCAGATCCATCAGTCGTGTCACCGAATGGCCTTCGATATCCAAGCGCGGGTCGGGGCCGACCATCATCGCCGCGAGATAGGTTTCCAGCGACTGGTGCATCAGGATGCTCCGGGAACCGGCGTGCGCATCCAGCGCCGGCCGAATCAGGTTGCTACAGTCGCTGCTCGGCTTGATGAGCGCAATGGCTCTCTCGTCATAGGTTCTCGAGTAGAGGGCCACGTAGGTAAGAAAGAGCTGCTGCCACTGGACGTCCCTGAGCCGGCACAGGGGGTCCCCGAGCAGGCGCAGGGTTTCGGCCAGCGTTCGCAATGGCGGCGGTTCCCGCACCGGGAGGACAGGGCAGAGCGCCGGGAGCAACCGGGACAGGAGCGTCGAGCCGCAATGACCGATATGGAAAATCCACAGTGCCGATCGCTGTCGGACCGGCGGGGGCAGGGCCTCCAGGCCGGTCCAGAAGCCCGACGTCCGGTCGTCGATCATTCTGTCGTCGAGAAACGAGGACTGGTGATAGAGGCGTTCGTCAACTTCGAGAAGAAGCGTTCTGCGGGCGATCAGGTCCAGTTTCTGTGGCAGCAGAGCCGGGCTGGAATAGAGCGTTGCGAGCTTCCCGCGGATAGCGTTATCGACGGAGGTCTCGCGCATCTCGACTCAGGCCCACCACGGGTGACGGGGTGAGTCGGAAAGATCATGCGTCGTAGGGCAGTTCGCTCCGTCTCGCAGTCTTCCAAGGCCGGGCGCGGGGCCGCATGCCGACGGGGTTTTGCACCAATGCGTTGCTGAAGATCGTGACATGGCGTTCGATGAGGACCCGGCAGTGCCCGTGGGATGATCGCGGCCTTCAAGTGTAACCCACCGGACCGGCCGGGGCCGGGCGATCCGGTGCGTCCGTTCCCGGTCAGGACCAGGGGCCACGGGCCGGCTCAGCATGCAGTTATTAATTAGGGCTAGCTAATTTTGTAACACCTAATATATAATTCCCTCCAATCGTCCGCGGAGGTGATCCAAATGACTGGACAACTCGACTGGCTGCGCGGTGGTATCGCCTTGGCGCTGGCTTTCCTTGTGGCCGTATGGCTGGCCAAGCCGATTGGCGTATCGACACAGTTCGTCATCGCCGATGGCATGCTCTGGGACCTGATCAACCCCGAAGTGGTGGTTCAAGACACCGAGTCCAAGAGCGGTTACTCGAGCAGCAATGCCTACCTGGCGAAAAGCGGGGGCAAGTATGCCGCCCACGTCGCCAGGCCGATCAACTATTCCTTTGTCTTCGTGCTGGCGATGATCCTGGGCGCCTTCCTGTCCCGCATCACTCGGGGTCCGAAGCCCGAGGCGGCCGACAAGATCGCGCCCGCCGCATGGCGCCAACGGTTCGGATCCGGCCCGACCAAACGGTATGCCGTGGCGTTCCTCGGGGGCTTCCTGGTCCTGTACGGCGCACGTCTAGCCGGCGGCTGTACCAGCGGCCACATGATGAGCGGCATGATGCAGACGTCCCTGTCGGGCTATCTGTTCGCCGTCGGCGCTTTTGCCGCCGGCATCCCCGCCGCCATCCTGCTGTACGGACGCGACCGCGCCTAGGAGGACACCATGGAAATCTTTCTCGCCATCGTTCTCGGCACGCTGTTTGGCTTCGTGTTGCACCGCGTCGGCGCGTCCAACCCGGAGAACATCATCAATATGCTGAGGTTGACCGATCTTCACCTGATGAAGGCCATCCTGTTCGCCATCGGCCTGAGTTCCATCGCGCTGTTCCTGGGGATGGCGGCCGGGTTCATCGATGCGGGTCATCTTTCTGTCAAAGCCAGTTACGCCGGTGTGTTGGTCGGCGGCGTCATCCTGGGACTCGGCTTCGGGATCGCCGGCTATTGCCCCGGTACCGGGCTGGCTGCTCTCGGTGACGGTCGTCGCGATGCCGTCGCGTTCGTTGTCGGCGGCTTGGCAGGTGCCTTTGCATTCATGGTGACTTACCCGGCCTGGAAGGCGGCCGGTCTTCTGGACGAACTCTGGGGTGGGAAGACCACCCTGGCGGTCACCGGTAACGACGCGTACGGCGCCCTGCTCGCGGGCGTTCCGGGATGGTTGGTCGCCCTGGTCGTCGGCATCCTGTTCATGGCTATCGGCTGGATCCTGCCGCAACGCCCCGGCTCGGGCTCCCGCTCGCTGCCCCACGGCATCCACGCTCACTAGGCGCGATCTCCCCCGCGCCGGCCTCCTTCCGCTCCAGGACGGGGCGGGGGAGGCCTTTCCTTTAACGGCCGCCGGGTTTGCCCATGTCGGACAGACGTTCACTGGGCCCGCCTGTCGTTGGCCAGCGCGTCGCCGAGACGCTCGGGTCCGCGCAGAACGTGCCCGTCCGCATGATCCCGAGCGCCGGTCCTGCCCGGCCCTTTCCCTTTTCATTAACGGGCCTCACCCGCTGCAGATCCAGTCGAAGGCGCCTCGACAGTTGACTTTTCTTATATTTGTGTCAAATATGCACACATACAAGATTTGGGGGGTCCCTTTGTGGGAAGCAGGCCGCGTCAGTAACCGGTTATGCAGGGGAGATCGACGGAGGCTGGGGTCGGGCAATTGATGCAGAAATCCAGGGGAAATCGGATGAAAATCTCACGAATCAAGACGCCGGCCATCGGGGCATTGGGTCTCCTCATGACCGCATGGAGCCTGCCGGCGCATAGCAATGGCGACTGTGTGACCCACTTCCAGACACTGTACGGGAGCGGCGCGGGGACCACCTACGCCGCCGCCGGATGCCAGACCTGCCACACCAGCATCCCGTCCCGAAACAGCTATGGGAGGGACGTCGGTGTCTGCACCGTGGCCGCCATCCAGAACGCGGAGAGCCTGGACTCCGATACGCTCGACGGCCAGCCCAGCGTCGGCGGGGACAACCTGACGGAGATCAATGCGGGCGCCCAGCCAGGGTGGTGCGTCGCGACAACCGCCGGCTGCGATAATGTGGGTGACCCTCCGGCCAGCATCACCGGTCCCCTGGATCCTCCGGTGGGGAACGCGACGCCGGAGGCTGTCGTGGGCGGCCCCTATGAAGGTCAAGTCGGCACGCCGGTCCAGTTCGACGGCTCCGGTTCTTCTGATCCCGACAGCGACAATCTGAGCTACCAATGGAATTTCGGCGACGGAAACGTCGGCACGGGCGTGGCACCGCTGCACACCTATGCGTCGGCGGGAAGTTTCACGGTGACCCTGGTGGTCAGCGACGGCACGCTGAGCAGCCCGCCGGCGACGACAACGGCAGCCATCGGAGAGGCCATCGTCAACGCGCCGCCAGTGGCCGCCGCCGGCGGTCCCTACCTGGGTGAGGCCGGCATGCCGGTTCAGTTTGATGGTTCCGCGTCCTTCGACCCCGACGGTGATGCGCTGACCTACACCTGGGATTTTGGGGACGGCAACAGCGGAACGGGTGCGACGCCAATGCATACCTACGCTGAGGCAGGTGCTTATACAGTCACCATCGTGGTCAACGACGGCGTGGTCGACAGTGCCGCCGACACAGGGACTGCCGACATCAGCGCGCCCCTCGACAACGTCGCGCCCATCGCCCATGCCGGCGGCCCCTATGCAGGTGACACCGGTTCGCCGGTGCAGTTCGATGGTTCCGGGTCCGGCGACCCCAACGGCGATCCCCTGACCTATGCCTGGGATTTCGGTGACGGCGCCACAGGCACGGGCCTGGCTCCCAGTCACAGTTATGCTGCCGGTGGCAATTACAGGGTCACGCTGGTGGTCAACGACGGCTTGGTGGACAGCATCCCGGATACGGTCGAGGTGCCTATCGCGGACGCTGTCCAGCCCGAGAGCGGACAGGCCCTGTACGACGCCAACTGTCTCGGTTGCCACGGCGATCCCTGGGAAGAGCCGCCCTATGACGAAGGGCTTCTCGGTCTGCGCCGCCTGGGGGGTGCCAGGAGCTGCACGATCAGCGGGTCTATCCTCGGCACCAGCATCTTTCCGGGTGGCGTCCCGGGAATGCAATTCCTGCAGGGGGTCGTTGATAGCGCCGATATCGAAGCCATCGCCGGGTATCTGAATTCCCGGGAGGTCTCGGGCGAGCAGCGCTATGTCGCCGCCTGCGCCGGCTGCCACGGCATCAACGGTTCGGGTGGCATCGTTGATGAAGACGTCCACGGGGACGAGGCCGACGAAACCGCGGAGGCTATCCAGGAAGACGGCGAAATGCGTTTTCTCGGTTGTCTGCCGGCGTCTGACATCATCGCCATCAGCGACTACCTGATGGGCTTCGATGCCGACAATGACGATGACGGCATCGACGATGACGAGGATCCGGACGACGACAACGACGGCATCAACGACGAGGACGATCCCGACGATGACAACGACGGACTCGACGATGATGACGAGTACGACTACGGCACCGATCCCCGGAACCACGACAGCGACAATGATGACGCAGATGATGGCAGAGAGATCGACGACGGTACCGATCCGTTGGATTCGGACAGCGACGACGATGACCTCAGTGACGGCGAGGAGATCGAAGCCGGCACGGATCCACTCGACGACGACACCGATGACGACGGTTTCACGGACGGCCTGGAGGTCAAGGTCATGGGAACGAACCCCCTGGAGAAGACGGTCCTCGACGACGGATCGAGCGGCGGTGGCGGCGGCTCGGCCGGTATCTGGCTGCTGCTGGCGCTCCTGGCGACCCGTTGGCTTCGAGGTGTAACGACGCTGTTCGGGCGCAATCAGTAACGCAAGGGCAGGCGAGTCGTTCAGACCGGGCCGGATAATCCGGCCCGGTTTTTTTGTGGCGCTCCCGGGCGTCGACAGCCCTGCCCAAACTGAGCGCGCGCCTATGCGCAGGCCGGGGATCCGGGCTCCTGATACCCCGCCGGCAGCGATCATCTGAATCGCTGCTTTTTTATGGCGCCGACGCCGTGTGGGTTGTAAATTAACCAAACGTTTGATTAAATAAAGATCATGAAACCCGAAGAGACTCAGAAGTCACGGAGCAGGGGCGGGGGTCGGCCCGCGGCGGACGAATCCAGGGACGTACGGGGTCAGCTTCTTCTGGCGGCCCGTGACCTGTTTACCCGTCATGGATTCGATGCGGTGTCCACTCGTCAGCTGGCGGCAGCGGCCGACACCACGCCGGCCATGATCCACTACTACTTCCAGGACAAACATGGGCTGTACCGCGCGCTGCTGGAAGAGGTCATCCCGCCGGTGCTCGCCGGTCTGGAATCTCGTGACGGCAAGGGGGGCTCGCCACTTTCCGTGGCCGATTTCATGCAGGCCTACCTGGGCATGTTCGGCGCCAACCCTTGGCTGCCGCCGCTGGTTTTCCGCGAGATGCAGGAAGGCGGCGACGACTTTCAGCGTCATTTCGTCGAACGCTTCGCGTCGCGGGCACGGCAGCTCCTGGGATCCGCCCTCGAAAGCGACCGCCGGGCCGGTCGTGTCCGGGAAGGACTGGACACGAAACTGGCCCTGGTCTCGGTCATGAGTCTGTGCGTTTTCCCGTTCCTTGCCAGGCCCATGCTCGAGAAAGTTCTGGACGTATCCGTGAGCCGGGACTTCGTTCCGCAGTGGACCGCTTACGCCAGCGAACTCTTTTACCGGGGCGTCCAGCCATGAGACGTCTCCAGGCGCTATCCGTGGTTCTGGCCCTGGTGGCCGGGTGCGAGGTGGCAGAATCGCCGTTGCCGCTGGTCGGAACCCTCGAGCGGGATCGCATCGAGGTGCCCGCCCAGGCTTGGGAAACCCTGGTAGAGATCAGGGTTCGAGAAGGGCAGGCGGTCAAGCCGGGTCAGGTGCTCGTGCGCCAGGAGCCTGCCCTGGTGACGGCCCAAGCGGAACAGGCCCGGGCCGCGGAACGACGGGTGACTCGCCGGTTGGCTGAACTGGAGCGTGGCCCGCGCACCGAGGATATCAGTGCCGCCCGCGCCCGCCTGGAAGGTGCCGAGAGCCAATTGCATGCCGACGAAAAGGCGTTCCGGCGCACGCAGCAACTCGTGGACAGAGCCTTGCTCAGCGAATCGGACCTGGACGAGGCGCGGGCACGCCTGGAAGTCTCCATCGCCACCCGTGACGAGGTCAGCGCGCGGCTGGCCGAGCTTGTCGCGGGTACCACGGACGAGGAGCTGGACCAGGCCCGGGCGGATCTCGAGGAGGCGCGAGCCCGGCTGGCGGAACGTTCATTGGATCTGGAACGGCTGGAGATCCGTGCCCCGGTCGCCGGGGTCGTGGACTCGATTCCATACAAGCCGGGGGATCGCCCGCTCCCAGGCGCCACGATCATGGTGCTCCTCGCCGGTAACGCGCCCTATGCCAGGGTTTATGTTCCTGAACCGATCCGGGCACAGGTGACGCCCGGGATGTCCGCTCTGGTTCAGGTGGACGGCGTCTCAGAGCCTGTCGCGGGCCGGGTGCGTACCGTCTCGTCCGACCCCGTGTTCACTCCCTATTTCGCGCTGACGGAGCGGGACCGCAGCCGTCTGGCCTATGTGGCCGAGGTGACGCTGGTCGGCAAGGCCGCGGACGCGCTTCCCGCGGGTCTTCCGGTGGAGGTGAGCTTCCCGGACCTTCCCGACTCGCCGGCACGATAGCCCCATGAAAAGTGCGGTCACGGCCATGGGACTCACGCGCCGATTCGGCGCCGTCACGGCGGTTGATCAACTGGACCTGGAAATACCGCGCGGCCGAATATATGGATTCCTCGGGCCGAATGGATCCGGCAAGTCCACCACTTTCCGGATGCTGTGCGGCCTGCTGCGCCCCTCGGAAGGCAGTGTCCGGGTGATGGGGCATGATGCGACCCGTGACGCAGAGGCTGTGCGGCGGCTTCTGGGTTACATGACCCAGCGCTTTTCCCTTTACGACGACCTGTCGGTGGACGAAAACCTCGCGTTCATCGCCGAGATCTATGGACTGCCCCGGCGGGAGAAGCGCGAGCGCATAGCCGCGGCACGGCAAGAGTATCGGCTCGAGGATCTGCGTCGTCAGAGGGCCGGGACCCTGAGCGGCGGGCAGCGGCAGCGTCTCGCCCTGGCCGCCGCCACCCTGCACCGGCCCGAGCTCCTTTTGCTCGACGAACCGACCAGCGCTGTGGATCCCCAGAGCCGCAGGGAATTCTGGGAGAGCCTGTTTGATCTGGTGGAAAGCGGCACCACCATCCTGGTCTCGACCCACTACATGGATGAAGCGGAGCGCTGTCATCAGCTGGCGATCCTGGATCACGGTAAGGTGGCTGCCGAGGGTGCGCCGAAGAGCCTGATGAGAGACATCGGCGCCGCCGTGATCGAAGTCAGCTGTGACCGGCCGCGGACCGCTCATCATGTTCTCGACGATATGGACGCGGTACGCAGCGTCACGCAGCTGGGCTCCCGGCTTCATATCCTGGTGGACCCGTCGGTGCCGGATCCGGAGGTGCGCGTTCGCCGGTGTCTGGCGGCGGCCGGTCTCCAGGCCAGCGTGGAGCGCACCGCCGCCAGCCTGGAGGACGTGTTCGTGGCAGCGACACGCAAGCCGCTGGCGGGTGCCGGCCCGTGAAGGTCCTTCGTCGCATACGCGCCATCGCCGGCAAGGAAACACGGCAGCTTGCCCGTGACCGGCTGACACTGGGAATGGTAATCGGCATTCCCATGCTGCAGATCCTGCTCTTTGGCTACGCCATCAACATGGACGTGCGCAACCTGCGCGCCGGCGTGGCCGATGAAGCCGGCACGGCGCTGTCGCGGCAGCTGGTAGGGGACATGCAGGCCGGGCAGGTGGTGCGCTTCGTCCTACAGACACTCACCCCGGAGGGTCTGACGGAGGCATTGCGTCGCGGCGAGATCACCATAGGCGTGCATATCCCCGTCGACTTCGAGCGCCGACTGGCAGACCCGGCGCGGCCCGCCGCTCAGCTTCTGGTGGACGGCAGCGATCCGAGCATTCTCAATGTGGCCCGCCAGCTCCTGGAGACGCCCTCCCCGGTCAGGAACGTGGACGGGGTCGGCGACAAACCAGTGTTCGAGTTGCGTAACTTCTACAATCCCGAGCGACGCTCGGCCGTGCAGATCGTGCCGGCACTCATCGGCGTCATCCTGACCATGACCATGGTCCTGTTCACCGCGGTGGCCATTGTCCGTGAGCGGGAGCGGGGCAACCTGGAGCTGCTGATCACGACCCCCGTGCGGACCATCGAACTGATGGTGGGCAAGCTACTGCCCTACATTCTGATCGGCCTGATCCAGGTCACCATCGTTCTGCTGGTGGGTCACTGGCTGTTCAGTGTCCCGATGCAGGGCCGGCTCGCGGACGTGTATCTCGCTGCCTTGACGTTCATCGCCGCGAGCCTGACCCTCGGGTTGCTCATCTCGACCCTGGCCCGTTCCCAGTTCCAGGCCATGCAGCTCACGCTGTTCGTATTTCTGCCTTCTATCCTGCTGTCCGGCTTCATGTTTCCCTTCGACGGCATGCCCGTTCTTGCTCAACATATCGCCGAAGTGCTGCCGTTGACACATTTCGTGCGGCTGATCCGCGGCATCGTGTTGCGCGGCGCCGCGCTGGGCGAGTTGATGCCCGAGGTGAAGGCATTGCTGGTGTTTTTCGCCGTCACCATGACCCTGGCTGTGTTGCGTTTCCGCAAGCGACTGGATTAGGAATGCCCCTGCATGGGGTCGCCACGAAGCACTGTGAAAGCCTGGGCAACCCGTGACCGGCCGGCAGGCGTATAGAGCCGTGTTTCGGATTCCGGCAAGTCAATCGAATTCTGTTGCCAGAAAGCCGAATAAGGCGCAGCATTTTTCTCCCCGTCCTGGAGGATTCGGGCCTTATGATCGGGTCATTGCTGTTCCGAATCACGCCCACCCTCGCGCTGCTCGCCACGGCCTTGTCCGCTTGCGCGGCCCGCGGGCCGGGCTATCAGGAAATCATCGCCGACGCAGCGCCAACCGACGGCGAACAGACCCGGGTCGTCTTCCTGAGGCCAAAGGACCGTGACGACGGCGCTGGGGGCGGCCGGGCCGTGATCCGGATCGACGACAAGAAAACCGGGGCGTTGGTCTATGGCGGGTTCTTCTTCGTCGATCTTGAGCCCGGTATTCATTCGCTCATGGTTTCGGGCCGCTACCCTGCGCTCGGGGCGTGCGAATTGCAGTTCCGGGCGGCCGGCGGCGGACCGGTATACCTCGATATCGGGCCACGCGTGGCCCACATGATCGCCGGTCTTGTCGGCGGCACAATCGGGCTCGCTGTCGTACCGCTGGACGTCAGCACCGTGTCAGAGACCATGGCCAGCACCGCGACAATTGCCGTCGGTTCCGCCGCAGGTTCTGCCGCGGCGGAAACCATGGAAGGGCAGAGCAAGCCATGCAGCGGCCCGTACCGGATGGCCTATCTCACCGAAGAAGAGGCGCTGGCTGATTTAAAGGCTTTGACCTGGTCGAAATAGAACTCCCCCGCTGTTCGGCGGCAATATCAGACTATTGGTATCGTTCAATCATCTGAGTAAACTACTGTCGGCTATGCCGCAGCGGGTGTAGTTCAATGGTAGAACCTCAGCTTCCCAATTCTCGGAGCCATGTTGAACAACTCTGTCACCGCTTGATTTCCGTGGTTTTCTGACCGCCGATCTCAACGAGTTAGATCACCCGAAAGTAACCAACTGATTCCAGCAGGCTTTCTGAGTATGCTCAGCTTTAGCCTCACTGACCGCACCCCGAACTGCATCTTTCAGGGGCACCAGTGCATATGTGAAGTACGCTAACCTGCTGTCCACTCAATGAGACCGTTCTGGAGAATTGCCCATGTACAGATGTATTCAACTGTTGCTCGTAACGGCGGCGCTCATTGGTGCTACGCCAACTCGCGCCCAAGACGCTGGGATGCCGTCTCAAGACGATCTGGCTTCGCTGTATCCGGGCAAGACCTATTCGCCCTACGCGGGCCGCAGCTTCCCGAGCAATATCTATTGGGGCGAAACGCACCTGCACACCGGTCTTTCGCTGGATGCCGGTCTGTTCGGCAATATTCTTGGCCACGAGGACGCTTACCGGTTGGCGCGCGGCGAAGAAATCAGGTCTTCGACCGGGTTGCCCGTCAAGTTGAGCCGGCCGCTCGACTGGATCGTAATTACCGATCATTCAGACATGATGGGTATTGCGGCCGATATCCAGCAGGGGGCACCCAATATCCTGGCCGATCCTAAAGGTAAGGAATGGGCCGAGGGATTTGCCGAAGGTGGTGAGGCTGCCGGCAGGGCGGCCTTCGACCTGATAACCAATTTCGCGCAGATGACGGTCCCCGAGCAACTTGTCAGGGATTATTCGCCGGGCTCCAAGGTTTACAACGGCCTCTGGAAAGAAATCACCGAGACCGCGGATCGTTTCAATGAGCCGGGCCGCTTCACAGCGTTAATCG
>Ga0111153_1033_pt1 | contig 37290 bp, 24 predicted proteins | sample DeeMarSeWOR28_12_FD_80255 | JGI IMG/M metagenome (GOLD analysis project Ga0111153, IMG submission 80255) | Gammaproteobacteria bacterium SG8_31 | reverse complement strand
CCCACGCAGGTGACGGCACAGCTGTTCGCGGCTGACGGCACGACGCCGGCCGGCGCACCGCTGACCGAGGGCACGGATTTTTCGGTGGCTTTCGAGGGTCAGCCCAACTGCACGTTGACGCTGAATGTGCTGACGCCGGCCGCGGCAATTGGCCCCGATCAGCGATTGATTGTGACCTACGATGCCGTGCTGGATACGGATGCCGAGCAGGATACCGTGCTGACCAATGTCGCCGGGGCGACAGAATGGACCAGCGCCGATCCGGCAACCTCCGAGGGACGTGAGCGCACCTACTCGCGGCAGCTGACTGACGGCACCGTAGGCGTTCTCGATCACGAGGACGCCCACACGGTATTTGCCAATCTTCCGGTCGTACGATTCGAGAAGACCGTGGCCAATGTCACGACCGGCGTGAGCCCTGCCGCCGAGGCGACCCCGGGTGACCGGCTCAGGTACGCACTGCGGGTCGAGAACCTCGGGGACACCGACTTCAGTGGTTTCATTCTCCGGGACGAGCTTGACCGGCTGAACGACAGCCCGGCATTCCAGGCCGGCACTCTGGTGATTGTGGACGCGCCTCCGGGCGCCGATACCAGCGGCACCAGCGCGACGGGTGGCGCGAACGGCACGGGACTGCTCCAGGTCGCCGGCCTGACGGTGCCTGCCAACGGCGGCAGCATCACCGTCGAGTTCGAGGTGACTCTGGCGCCGATCATGGCCAACGGCACGGTGGTCCTGAACCAGTCGTTCCTCAATATCAACGACGCAACGCTGGCCTTGAGCGACGATCCGAATGTCAACGGTCAGGCCGATCCGATTATTGCCGATGACGAGGATCCGACCCGGATCGCCATCGTCTCCGCACCGGAGTTCCTGGTCCAGAAGACATCCGCGGATCTCACAGATGACCCGGACGTCCTGCTGGCCGGCGAAACCCTTCGCTACACCATTGCGGTCGAAAACATCGGCACCGATAACGCGGTTGACGCCGTTCTCAGCGACCAGATACCGGCGAATACGACCTACGTCGCCGCCAGCACCACGCTTAACGGGACAACCCTGGATGACGTGGACGGGCTGTCCCCCCTGGTCAACGGAATGCCGGTCAGTTCGCCGGCGGACCCCACGCCGGGCGCCATGCCGGCCGCGCCGGTGGACGGCCGGTCGAACGTGGCGACGATCACCTTTGACGTGGTGGTGAATTCCGACGTCCTCGACGGCACGGTGATCTCGAATCAGGGCTTCGTCAGCGCGGTCAGCGGCGGGGTGACCGATCAGCCCTCCGACGACCCGGACACGCCCACGGCAGATGACCCGACCCGGGACGTGGTTGGAAACCTGCCGTTGCTGTACGCGGAAAAAAGCGTGGAGTTGTCGGATGACCAGGGTTCGCCGGGGATCGTGGATCCCGGTGATGTGCTGCGTTACACCATCACCGTCCAGAATTCGGCGGCAATCCCGGCCACTGGTGTCGTCCTCAACGACGACGTGCCGGCGAACACCACCTATGTCGCCGATTCCACGCTTCTGAACGGCCTGCCGGCCGCCCGGCCGGACGGCGGTGTTTTCCCGCTGGCGTCGGGCCTCGATATCGCCTCCGGTGACTTGACGCCCCCGCTGCCTGCCAACGGCAGCGGCACGATCTCTGCCGGAGAAACAGCGGTCGTGCAATTCGATCTGCGCGTCAACGACGGCGTGCCCGGCGGGACGATCATCAGTAACCAGGCGGTGGTCGGTAGCGAGGAGCTTTCTGATCTCCTTACGGATGGCGACGGCAATGCCGCCACCGGGCCCGAACCGACCGTCGTGGTGGTCGGTGATGCTCAGCAGCTATCGATTGCCAAGCAGGTCAGCGTGGTGGGTGGCGGACCGGCAGTGGCCGGCGCAGAACTCGAGTACGTGGTTCGCGTGACCAATGTGGCCGCCGTCCCCGCTTTCTCCGTGGTCGTGACTGACGACCTGGATGCTGTCACGCCAGGCACCCTTGCCTACGTGGACCAGTCGGCGCGACTGAATGGCTCGGCTGCCGCGGTCACGGTGGCGGGATCCACCCTGGTGGCGGATTACGCCGCCGCTTTCGGTCCGCTTCAGCCCGGCGAGGAAGCGCTGCTGCGATTCAGGGCCGTGCTGGACTCGGGTCTGGCCGAGGGTGCCACCGTGACCAATACCGGCATCGTCACCTGGAACACCCCTGTCCAGACGGCCAGCGCCAGTGTCTCCATCGACATCGGGGGGATTCCCGGTGTCGCAGCCATCGGCGGGGCGGTATGGCATGACGCCAACTTCGACAATGCGCAGGATAGCGCCGAGCGCTCGCTGGAAGGCTGGGCCGTCGAACTGACCAGAAACGGTGAGCCGCTGGCGACGACGTCGACGGACGCGACCGGCGGGTGGCAACTGACGGGTCTTGCGCCCAACGACAGTAACGGGGACGTCTACCAGATTCGCTTCACGGCGCCCGGCGCGGGTCCGCGGACAGCGCTTCTGGGCACCGCCGATTCACCCTTCACAGACGGGCTCCAGGAGATTACGGATCTGGTCGTCACTTCGGGCGCCAACCTGGTGGTCCTGAACCTGCCCATCGACCCGAACGGTGTTATCTACGACTCGGTTCTGCGAACGCCCATTTCCGGCGCAACGGTCTCGCTCCTCGGGGCAGGCGGCGGGGCGGCTCTGCCCCCCGCCTGCTTCGACGACGCTGCGCAGCAGGGCCAGATCACCGGTCCGGACGGCTATTACAAGTTTGACCTCAATTTCGCGGATCCGGCCTGTCCCGCAGGCAGCAACTATGTGATCAGCGTGGAGAGCCCGGGCGGGAATTACCTGGCCGGATACTCGGAAATCATTCCGCCCTCGTCGGGGCCGGGGACGATGCCCCTGTCCGTCCCGGCCTGTCCGGGCGGCGCCGAGGACGCGGTTCCGGCGACGGGCGACTACTGCGAGGCACAGACTTCCGAATTCGCGCCTCCCACTTCGATACAGGCGCGCACCCAGGGGACTCGCTATCACGTTAACCTCGTCTTCGACGACAGCCAGGCCCCGGGTTCGGCTCAGGTATTCAACAACCACATCCCGATCGACCAGGAACTCCAGGGCGCCCTTGCTATCACCAAGACGACGCCGGCCACCAACGTCAGCCGGGGCCAGCTGGTGCCGTACACCATCACGGTCAATAACCTGATCGAGGCGGATCTCACGGACGTGGCGATCGTGGACCGCTATCCGGCCGGATTCCGCTACGTGGAGGGATCGGCCACTCTCGACGGGGTCCCCACGGAACCCGCCGTCAACGGCCTGGAACTTGCCTGGAGCGGCCTGACGGTCGGCAGTTCCGGGCAGCTGACCCTCAAGCTGCTGCTCGCGGTCGGCTCCGGCGTCACCGAAGGCGAATTCGTCAACCGCGCCCAGGTGGTCAACGGGTTTACCGGGACCGCGCTTTCCGGTGAGGCGACGGCCACGGTGCGCCTGGTTCCCGATCCGACCTTCGACTGCACCGACGTCATCGGCAAGGTTTTCGACGATGCCAACCGAAACGGTGTCCAGGATAACGGTGAAAGCGGTCTGCAGGGCGTTCGGGTCGTCACCACCCGCGGACTGAACGCTACTACCGACAGACACGGACGGTTCCACGTGACCTGCGCGCTGACGCCGCGCGAGGGACGGGGCAGCAACTTCACGCTCAAGCTGGACGATCGAACGTTGCCCAGCGGCTTCCGCATGTCCACCGAGCAGGTCCAGGTGAAACGCGCTACCCGCGGTAAGGCGCTGCGCTTCAGCTTTGGCGCTTCGATTCATCGCGTCGTCGGACTGGATATCGCCGACGCGGTCTTCGAGCCCGGGACCACGGAAATGCGGCCCCAGTGGGAATCGAGGATCGGGCTGTTGCTGAACGAGCTTCGCAGGGCTCCCTCGACGCTGCGGCTGTCCTACGTCGCCGACATCGAGGATCCGGAACTGGTAGACCAGCGTCTCGCTGCCATCAAGAAACAGGTCATGGAGGCCTGGCAGGCGCTGGATTGCTGTTATCGGCTCACCATCGAGCCGGAGGTTTTCTGGAGACGCGGAGGCCCGCCGGATCAGTCCGCCGTTCGGTTGCGGGAAGGCAGATGAACGTTATGGTCAGGCATAGACACCTACTGTTGCTCTGGGCATGGCTGGCTTCCGGGTCGGTAATCGCGCAGAACGTGGAAGAGGCCGGGCTCGGAGAGGCGGTCGAGAGACACCTGTCTGGCGACGAGCCAATGAAAGAGTGGGTTCACGACCCGCAGATACTCGAGACGGAAGCCGGCGACCGGCTGGAGGAGCGCGAGGTCCTGGCACAGGACGTGGAGATCATCAAGCTGACAGATGTTGTTCCGCCCATTCGATTCGAATCGGGCGTGGCGGACATCCCGCCGGGCTATATCGACGAATTACGCGGCATTCTCGACGGCATGCGTCACCTGAACAATGTGAGGCTGCATCTGGTCGGGCACGCCGATAATCAGCCTCTTTCTGACAGGCTCGTCGGCGTTTACGGGGATAACTCCGGCTTGTCCCGCGAGCGAGCGGGCGAGGTGGCCGAGTTCCTGCAGACGGCCCTGGCGTTGCCTCCGGAGGCGATTTCCTTCGAGTGGGCCGGGGATACGAGACCCATCGCGACCAACGCCACCGTCGAGGGCCGGGCGCTGAACCGGCGCGTCGAGGTGGAGGTCTGGTACGACGAGATCAAAAGCCGGCTCGCCGTGGAAGAGGTCGTGATCCCGGAGGAGATCAAACGCATCAAGGTGTGCCGTGTGGAGACGGTGTGCAAGCTGCGGTACAAGGAAGGTCATGCCCGGCGCGCCCGCGTACGGAATCTGGTCCCGCCGCTGCATTTCGAAGAAGACAATATCGGCGTCGACGAGCGATTTGTCGGACAGATCCGGCAGGCCCTGGAAAACCTCGGTGACAAACAGAACGTCACCGTGAAGTTCATTGGTCACACCGACGGCACCCCGCTGATCGGCAGGAATGCCAGCATCTACGGCACCCACCTGGCCTTGTCGAAGGCCAGGGCACACCGCGTGGCCCTGGCGGTTCGCGAGGCGCTGGACCTCCCGAGTGCCGCCATTGCCAGTGACGGCCGCGGTGCCGAGCAGGCTCTGGCTTCGAACGAGACGCAAAGGGGGCGCGCCCTCAATCGCCGCATCGAGGTCGAGTTCTGGCACGACGATCCTCTGCAGGAACTTCCCAACGAACCGCAGCTTTGTCCCGACGCCGCCGGCGCGGAGCTTGTCACCAAGGTTTATGACCCGTCGTGGGGAAGCATCGCGCCGCTCCAGCTGGAACAGGGCGAGGCCGTCATTCCTGACGGCTATACCAACGATCTGCGCCGAGCCATGACGGACATAGCCGACAAGCGGAACGTCCGACTTCGTTTCGTCGGATATACGGGCAACGAGCGGCTCGATCGACGGACGGCCCTGGTTTACGGGGACGATATTGGCCTGTCGGCAGCCAGAGCGCGCAGAACAATGGAAACCATCAGCGAGTCCCTGGAATTGACTCCGGAGCAGTCGGAACACGAGGGCCGCGGTTACGTTCACTCGAACGACGTGGTTAACGCCGGTTTCCTGCAGGGCGACAATTCCTATGTCGCCGTTGAGGTGGTTTACGACGAACTGGCGGTGCTCGACGACTACGAGGGCGTGGACGTTACCCCGATCACGCGCGAGCTCAGCGCCAGGAATCCGCTGGGCCTCAATCTCATGCGTATCACCGTGGACGGTGAACCGATCGATGATCCGGGCAGAAGTTCGTCCGATATCCAGCGTTGCACCGACGTGGCTCTGGAGCGAACCGACATCCAGTTCCGATTCGATAATCTCACTGCGAGTCCCCGGCTCAGCGTCACGGCCAGGCCGAGTACGGTGGCATTTCCGTCAAACCGCAGCGGGGGCGAAGAGCAGGCGGCGGAGTCCACCGTGAATTTCCGGATGTACAGCAACTATGCCTCCTTCATCGAGCGGGCGGAGGTGCGGATCTTCGAGGCCGATGAGTCGATCCGGTCGGCGCCGCTTCATGTGGCCGAAATCGATCCCGAGGGGCTCGGCAAATGGCAGCCGGAGATCCAGTCGTTCCAGGGACCTGTGAAAGAACTCAAATATGTTCTGCGAGCCTACGATGGGGAGGGACGTTTCGACGAAACCGAGTCCCAGCCCTTGTGGATCGTCCACCAGGACCCCTCGGCCGATGAGGCGGGTACGGGCGACGAGGCGAATCCCGGTGAATCTGTCGACGAGTCCGAACTGCTGGCCGGCTACGGCGAGAGTGGACTGTCTGTCCGGAATATCCCGTTGAGCAGCGGTACGGTCAACGTTCGCGGCAGCGGCATACCGGCCGGTCACGACGTCTGGGTCGCCGGTACCCCGGTACCCACGGACGCCAGCGGCAACTTTGTTTCCGAGGTCATTCTGCCTACCGGCATGCATACCGTGGAGGTTGCTGTGCTGGATGCCGAGGGCAACGGAGAACTGTTTCTGCGGGACCTCGAGTTCAAGAATAACGACTGGTTCTACGTAGGCATGGCGGATGTGACCTTGTCCACCGATGCCAGCAGCAGCCAGGCTGATGAAATGACCGGCAAAAACGCACCTTACGACACGGACTCCTACGCCGACGGCAGATTGGCCTTCTACGTGACCGGGAAATTCAGCAAGGACTGGAAACTGACGGCCAGCGCCGATACCCGTGAGGACTCGATTCAGAACCTGTTCAGCAACTTCATGGACAAGTCGCCTGAATCCCTGTTCCGGCGTATCGATCCCGACTATTACTACCCGACCTTCGGCGACGACGGCACGGTGGATGAAATGGCGCCCACTATGGGCAAGTTCTACGTGCGGCTCGACAAGCAGGAGAATCATCTGCTGTGGGGTAACTTCCAGGTCGATTATGCGGCCAACGAACTGGTTCGAATCGATCGCGGGCTTTACGGTGCCAACGCACGCTATCAGTCCCAAGACACCACGGAGTTCGGCGAAGAGCGATTTGCGGTAGACGGTTTCGCCGCTGAACCAGGCACTCTTCCCAGCCGGGAGGAATTTCGTGGCACCGGTGGATCCCTTTACTTCCTCGGACGCCAGGACATCCTTCCAGGATCCGATCGTCTGAGAATCGAGATCCGCGACAAGGATACGGGGATCGTCAATGGCGTGGTCAATCTGCAGCCGAACGTCGATTACGACATCGACTACCTGCAGGGCAGGGTGATGCTCTCGGAGCCACTGTCCTCGACCGTCGACGACAACCTGCTCGTTCGCACCACCGGCATCAGCGGCGACGAAGCCTGGCTGGTGGTTCACTACGAACATACGCCCGGCTTCGACGATATCAACGCAATCAACACCGGCGGGCAGGGCCACTACTGGATCAACGACACGGTCCGGTTAGGCTTGACGGTGAACAACAACGACAACGACGACACCGACGACAGCAGTGCCGGTGCGGCGGACATCACGATCAGGAAGGGCGCCGAATCCTGGGTGAAGGTGCAGGCCGCGCAAAGCGACGGTCTGGTATCCAGTTCCTGGGTCTCTTCCGACGGCGGCTTCGACTTCGAGCCGACCGACGATCTGGCCTTTACGGACGCTACGGCCAACGCATACCGGGGAGATCTGGCCCTGGGATTCGGTGATATTTTCTCCGGTGGGCGCGGACGCCTGAATCTCTATTTCCAGAGCCTGGAGGCCGGTTATTCTGCCCAGGGGCTGAACACCCTGACCGACACCGAACAGTTTGGCGGCACGCTGACGATGCCCTTGACGGACCGTATGCATATCGCAGCCACGGCCGATATGTCGGAACAGCAGGACGGCCTTAAGACCAGTGCCGAGGAATTCAATCTTGCATACCAGTTCACCGATCAGTTCAGCGTCAGCACGGGCGTGCGGCACGAGGACCGGGACGATCGCTCTCCGATTGTGCCTGTCACCCAGGACCAGGGTGAGCGGACCGATGCGGTGGTACAGGTAGCCTACGATTCGAAGGACAGGTGGCGCGGCTACGGTTTCCTGCAGAGCACCCTGTCAGCCAGCGACGGACGCGAAGATAACGGCCGAATCGGAGCCGGAGGCACTTACCGGCTCAACGAACGCCTGGTCATGAACGGAGAAGTTTCCGGCGGCGACCTCGGCAACGCCGGCAAACTCGGAACGACCTATATTTATTCGGACCGGACCAGCCTCTATATGAACTACACCGTCGACAACGAGCGTAGTGACAGCGGTTACAGCGGGCAGCGCGGCAATCTGGTGTCCGGGGTTCGCAGCCGGTTCTCCGACAGCGCCAGCGTATTCCTCGAGGAACGCTACGAGCACAGTGACTCGCAGACGGGCCTCACCCACGCGACGGGCGTCACCTTTACCCCATTCGAAAGGTGGAACTTCGGTGCCAGCTCCGATATCGGCACCCTGGAGGACCGGGAGACCGGTGCGGAGACCAAGCGCCGGGCCGGCACGGTCAGGGCCGGATATGGTTTCGACACCGTTCAGTTATCGAGCGCCGTTGAATACCGGTTCGACGATACCCAGCAGACCGACGGTGTGTGGTCAGACAGAACGACGTGGCTGTTCAAAAACAATGTCAGGTACCAGACGAGCCCGGACTGGCGTGTGGTCGGCAAGTTCAATCACTCGGACAGTGACAGTTCCCTGGGGCAGTTCTATGACGGGGGATACACGGAAGCCGTCGTGGGGTACGCATACCGCCCGGTGAATCACGACCGGTTGAATACGCTCGCCAAGTACACCTATTTTTACAATGTTCCCTCGGTGGACCAGCTCAGCGGGCAAGAAGCCCCCGTTCCCTCGGAGTTCATCCAGAAAAGTCATATCGCGGCGCTGGACGTGACTTACGATCTGACGCCATCGTGGTCCATAGGGGGCAAATACGCCTACCGGCTGGGCCAGGTGAGCCTGGATCGCGAGAACGAAGAGTTCTTCGACAACAACGCCCACCTGTACGTATTGCGCACCGACTGGCGCTTCCGGCGGAACTGGGAAGGCCTGGTTGAGATGCGCATGCTCGATTTACCTGACATCAACGATCGGCGCAGCGGCGCCCTGGTCACTCTGTACCGGTACCTGGGCGGACACTTCAAGGTGGGCCTTGGTTATAATTTCACCGATTTCTCGGATGACCTGACGGATCTCAGCTACGATCAGCACGGCGTCTTCATGAACTTTGTTGGCGCCATGTAAGCCTGACGGCGAGAAAGGTATCCTTTTGTACGGTCCCGAGCGACCGCTCTCGCTCGCCTGCGGAACGCTTTCAGACTGAGCGTGTCGAAATTCTGTCAGGCGATGCGGATCACGATTGGTGAACATCCGACGTGATCCCGAGCCGGATGGCACGGGACATGATCGGGTTCCGGGAAAGGCCCGGATCACGGAGGGGACAGTTTGAAGATTTTATTCGTTTGCATGGGCAACATCTGCCGGTCGCCCACGGCCGAAGGCGTTGTCAGGGCCCGGCTGCTGGAAGCCGTACGTAAGCACGGTTCCGAGATGGATATCGAGCTCGACTCGGCCGGGACCCACAGTTATCACGTGGGACATCAGCCTGATCGCAGGGCCATGGAGGCGGCCAGTCGGAGGGGCGTCGATCTTTCACCCATCCGCGCCCGCCTGGTGGAAGAAAGAGATTTCTCCGAGTTCGATCTCATCCTGGCCATGGACCGTGACAATCTCATCCATCTCGAGGAAGCCTGTCCGCCCGAGTATCGAGACCGGCTCAAGCTTTACATGGAGTTTGCCGGGAACTCCGCCTTCGACGAGGTGCCGGATCCCTACTACGGTGGTCTGAACGGATTCGAGCGAGTGCTCGACCTCGTGGAGGAGGCGGCCGACGGGCTGATCCGGCACGTACTTCGCCAGAAACAGTCCTCGGCCGCCTGACAGCCGGATTACTCTCCTCCTTCCGGGGCCTGGGGCGCCGGACGAGGGCGGTCCGCTGCTGTGCGGGACTCCGAGGGGGAGGAGGCGCCGGCAGGAGCGCGTGTCTCGCCGGGCCTTTCCGCGGGTAGCCTGGGAGAGGACCTGGCCGGCAGACCGGCTTTTTCGGCCGACGCGGGTGTTCTCTCGCCGGTGGTTGCCGATTCCCGGCCTGCGACGGCGGGTCTGTCAGCTTGAGGCGGTGGATCCCTGCGCGGCCCGGTCTCGGTGGAGGGCGGCCCGGGTGGCCTAGCGGGCCCCGTGTCCGGCCTGGCGGAAGGTCGGTCTCCGCCCCCGGATGGCCGGTCGCTCGACTGGCCGGGTTTATCCGCCGGTTGCGATTTCCCCGCATTCGAATCCTGCGCAGGACCGCCGGCACGCGCCGGTGTTTCTGATCGATCTGACTGCGCCCGGGCGCCCTCGTCGACGGAAACCGGTCTGGGAGAAGGGGGCCGATCGGGTGTGGCTTTCCCGGCTGACGAGGCAGCCTGGCCGGCGTCGGTCTTGCTCCTGTCCGGGTCGGCTGACCCGGTGCGAGCCGGCCTGGTGTCCTCGCCGGGCGGACGGGCGGCAGGATCGTCACGAGAGGAGGATTGTTCGTGGCTTCCCTTCGCCCCCTGATCCGGACGGGACGGGCTGTCCTGCTGAGAGCGTTTCGTCTGGTCTGCCGTTCCCTTCGCGGGCGTATCTCCGCCTGGAGGTCTGGTATTGCCGGATTTTTCACCGCCGGCCTTCTGCCCGGCCTGCTCCGCTTCGGTCCGGGGACGTTGCTGGCGTCCGCCCCGACGGCGCCGGCGGCCTCCGCGTCGCGAACGTGAGGCGCCCCCTTCGCCGGATGTGTCCTTGTCGGTCTCCGCGGATGCCTGTGGGCCCCCGTCGCCCTTTTTCGATTTCTGCTGGTCCCTGCCACCGGTACCTCGACTCGGCCGCCGTCCGCCGCGCCCCTGTCGCTGGTCGCCAGACCCCTTCGCGCTCCGCTGGGTGCGCCGCCGGCCTGTGGACTTCGTTTTCGGTTGCGATCCCGACGCCTGCCCTGCCTGAGGACGACGTGTCTTGCCGGACTGACCTTCCGTTTTCTTCTTCGTTTCCTTCGCCTCGGACGAGCCGGCAAACCAGCCCATCAGCCGCGCAAACCAGCCGGGTTTCGACTCGGTGGCGTGTTTCGGTGCAGGTGCCGGCTTTTCCGGCACGACGCCTGACACCGCAGGCTGCTCTGTCCGCTTTTTCGGCGCCTCGCCGGATATCCGGGCCAGTGTTTCGTCTTCCTCTTCGCTCACGGGCAGGAGATAGCTGGCATGGGCGTTCTCCGGAAGGGTGACGGAGTCGTCGCGAACCCGGCGGATGTTGTAATGGGGAGATTCCAGCTCCGGTCGCGGGACGATAATCACGTCCACGTTCTCGCGGTCTTCAATTGTCGCCAGCCAGGAGCGTTTTTCGTTGAGCAGGTACGTGGCCACGTCCACCGGAAGTTCGCCGATGACCTTGGCCGTCCGTTCCTTGCGGGCTTCCTCACCCATGATTCTCAGCACCGACAGGGACAGTGACTCTACGTCCCTGATGGTGCCGCGACCGAGGCACCGCGGGCAGACGGTGTGGGCGGACTCGCCAAGGGAGGGTCGCAGCCGCTGTCGGGACATCTCGAGAAGGCCGAAACGGGATATGCGACCGATCTGCACCCGGGCCCGATCCATGCGCACCGCCTGACGGAGCCGGTTTTCCACTTCCCGCTGGTTCTTCTGGGGACCCATGTCGATGAAATCGATGACGATCAGTCCCCCGATATCACGCAGGCGCAGCTGTCGCGCGATTTCGTCGGCCGCCTCCAGGTTGGTCTGGAGCGCCGTTGCCTCGATATCCTCTCCCTTGGTGGCGCGCGCCGAGTTGATATCGATTGAAACAAGGGCCTCCGTATGGTCGATCACGACGCTGCCGCCTGCGGGCAGTTCCACCACGTGGGAGAAGGCCGACTCGATCTGGCTTTCGATCTGGAAGCGTGTAAAAAGCGGGACGGCGTCGCTGTATAGCTTCAGTTTCCGCAGATTGTGGGGCATCACCCGGTCCATGAACTGCCGGGCGTCCTCGAAAGCTCCCTTCTCGTCCACCAGGATCTCACCGACCTCGTTGGAAAAGTGGTCGCGGAGTGCGCGAACGATGGTGTTGCTCTCCTGGTAAATCAGGAACGGCGCCGGGCGCTGCACGACGGCAGCCTTGATGGCCTCCCAGATCTGCAGCAGGTAGTCCAGGTCCCACTGCAGCTCCTCCGGACTCCGGTCGACGCCCGCGGTGCGCACGATCGCCCCCATGCCCTTGGGGATATTGAGTTCCTTGAAGATGTCCCTGATCTCGTCCCGGTCCTGGCCGGTGATCCGTCTGGAGACACCGCCGGCTCGCGGGTTGTTCGGCATCAGGACCAGGAAGCGACCGGCGAGGCTCAGGTAAGTTGTGAGCGCGGCGCCCTTGTTGCCCCGTTCTTCCTTCTCGACCTGGATGACAATTTCCTGGCCTTCCTTGAGAACGTCGCGGATGTTGGCGCGCCCGCCCTGGGTATCCTTGAGGAAGTATTCCGGCGAGATTTCCTTCAGGGGGAGAAACCCGTGACGATCGGCCCCGAACTCGACGAAAGCCGCCTCTAGACTGGGTTCAAGCCGCGTGATGCGGCCCTTGTAGATATTGGCTTTTTTCTGTTCCCGGCCAGGAGATTCAATATCTAGGTCTTCGAGCTTCTGACCGTCGACCATTGCGACACGCAACTCTTCCTGCTGAGTTGCATTGACAAGCATTCTCTTCATGTTGTTCGGCTCTTGCGTATAAGAGAGCCGACGCCCCGGGGATCGGTGGGAACGAATGTGCAGCTGCAGGGCTACCGCGACGGAAGGTACCGTCGCGCGGCATCGGGAATACCCGGCCCGCCGTGAGGGCGAGCACCAGCCAAAGCAAGCCTGTCATGAAATTCTTTTCCCGCCCACTCTGTCCGTCGGCGACCGACGCGCTGTCCTGCAGGCGTCGCGCCGTTGACGTCGGCGAAGCGAAGGTCCGGATTGACCGGTACCCACTGAAAACGGAGCCCGGCGGATTTCTCCGGGGCACACGCACGTATTCTGTCCGGTGATGCCAGGCCGCGGATCGATTTCCGGACACTGTGCATCCCCCGTCGAGTACTATAGCAATCGCCGGCTCAGTGGGCAATCGAAATTATCGGCCTAAGCCGCTGAAAAGATGGATAATTTACGCAAAGCACGGAATTCTGCCTCAGGACAGGTCGAATATGTGACAGTGGGCGCCGAGGAGGCGGGCCAGAGACTGGATAATTTCCTGATGGCCCGGCTGCGCGGAGTCCCGCGGACCCGGGTCTACAGGATGTTGCGCAAGGGCGAGGTTCGGGTGAACAAGGGCCGGGCTGCTCCCTCGTATCGAATCCGGCATGGCGACGTCGTCCGGATCCCCCCCGTCAGGCAATCCGCGCCCCGCCAAGACGCCGGGCGGCCTCCCCAGGGGATCGCCAGGCTGGAAGAGAGAATTCTGTATGAGGACGAACGTCTGCTCGTGCTGGACAAACCCTCGGGAATGGCAGTCCACGGCGGAAGCGGTGCGAGCTTCGGGGTCATAGAAACCCTTCGGGCGATCCGTCCGGATGCGCCCTACCTGGAACTGGTGCATCGTCTGGACAAGGAGACCAGCGGCTGCCTGTTGATTGCCAAGCGGCGCAGCTACCTGCGGTCCCTCCATGAATTGCTGCGGGAAGGGCGTCTGGACAAGCGATACCTGGCCCTTGTCCGCGGCCAGTGGCATCTCGGGAGCCGGCGCCTGGAGGATCGGCTGCGGACCCATCACCGGGAGGGAGGGGAGAGGCATGTAAAAGCGGACGAGCACGGCAAGATCGCCGTCAGCCGCTTCACCCCGGTGCAGATTTTACGATCGGCCTCTCTGGTGGAAGTACAGCTTTTCACCGGACGAACTCATCAGATACGCGTGCAGGCCGCCGCCGCAGGGCACCCCCTGGCCGGCGACCGCAAGTACGGGGACGCGGACTTCAATCGACACCTTGCGAAACTGGGTCTGAAGAGAATGTTTTTGCATGCTCATTCGCTGGAGTACGACGATCCCCGGACCGGGGAACCACGATCGTTCAGCTCGCCCCTGCCCGACGACCTGCGGGCTGTTCTGGAGGCCGTGGAGCGCTGGCGTGCCTAATCGCTGGGAGCTGATTGTCTTCGACTGGGACGGCACGCTGATGGATTCCACCGGCGCCATCGTGCGTGCAGCGGAGCGTGCCATCGACGATCTGGGCCTGCCGAAGCTGCCGTCGGAAAGGATCAGGGAGATCATCGGACTGGGGCTTCGGGAGTCCTGGGATTCTCTTTTTCCGGGACGGGGGTTGGACGGATACAGGGACTTCGTGGACAGGTACCGTGACCATTTCGTCAACAGTGAACGGCTGACCATCAAACCCTATCCCGGAGTCGAGAGTCTTATCGAGAGCCTTCACAGTCGCGGCGTCCGTCTGGCGGTGGCGACGGGAAAGAGCCGGCGGGGCCTGGACCGGGATCTGGAGGAGAACAGCTTCGGTCGCTTTTTCGAGCATTCGGTGACATCCGACGAGGCCCCCTCCAAGCCCCATCCGGAGATGCTCCTTCGCATAATGAGGCGACTCGGTGTGCAGGCCGATCGAACCCTGATGGTGGGCGATACGGAATTCGATCTCCGCATGGCACGAGATGCACGGGTCAGCGCGGTAGCGGTGACCTGGGGAGCCCACGACCGGGCGCGGTTGCTGGCCAGCGAACCGATGGCCTGCCTGGACGCTATGGAGGATCTGGCTCCGTGGCTAGAGAACTTCGAAGCCGAGCCGGACGAGGACCTTGGATAACCAGATCAGGGGCAGGCCGATGAGGCCCGTGGGATCCTGGGAGTCGATACGGTCGAAGAGGGCGATTCCCAGTCCCTCGCTCCGAAACCCGCCGGCGCAATCCAGCGGTCGTTCACGATCCACATACCGAATGATTTCCTTGCGATTCAGCGGACGGAACGCGACTCGCGTAATGTCCATATGCATCGCCGGCTCCGCGTCCGACGAGCGTCCATCCAGGACGCAGACGCCGGTAAGGAACTCCACTGACCGTCCCGAGCACCGCGTCAGCATCGCGACGGCGTTCTCGGTTGTGCCGGGTTTGCCAAGGATCTCGTCATCCAGGGTGGCCACCTGATCCGAGCCGATGATCACCCGGCCCGGACGCTCGCGGGCGACCGCCCGGGCCTTGTCGAGGGCCAGTCTGGTGACCAGCTCGGCAGGCTCTTCGCCTTTCCACGGAGTTTCATCGATGCTCGGGGACACGGACTCGAATGCCAGAGCCAGCCGATCCAGCAACTCGCGTCTGTACGGGGAGCCGGAGGCGAGGACCAGCCCGTCTCCCGGGCTGCGGGGATCCGCTGTCATGAAAGTCTATCCAGGGGCCGTATCGCCGAAACTTCTGTCGCAAAAACAATAAATTGCAGTGGAGCAGATTTTGACAGCGAAATCAATCGAAGATATCCTAGATCGATTATGCCTCTCGCGTTGACGGACCTGCTCAGACGGGGTGATCCGGTGGTGGGGCGCCTCCGGCAAACCGTGCCGGTAGCCGCGCTTCCGAGACTGGCGGAAAGCCTCTCTGATAGCGAAGGGAGCGTCGAGGTCGATGTCCGCGTTTCGCGCGCCTCATCGGGTATCCCTCTCATCGAGGGTAGCCTGCGAGGACATCTGCGTCGGGACTGTCAGAGATGTCTGGAGCCCGTGGATCTCGACGTGAGTGTCGATTTGAAACTGGCCGTCACCGGGACTGGAGGGGAGGAGCTCGCGCCTGCGGATTTCGAACCGTGGCAAACGGACGAACAGGACGTGACGCTCGCGCAGTTGCTCGAAGATGAGCTGCTGCTCGCCCTTCCGATGGTCACCAGGCACGAGAACGAGCGGCAGTGCGGTGGGCTGGCCCGGCGTCTCCTGGAAGACGAGGGGGAGCCGCCGGTTGAGCGGGACAATCCCTTCGCGGTGCTCAGGCAGCTCAAACGGGATTGATCAGGAATATTGGGTATCAAGCCTCAGTAAGCGAGGAAACAAATCATGGCTGTTCAACAGAATCGGAAAACCGGGTCGAAGCGCGGCATGCGCCGTTCCCACGACGGGCTCAAGAAGCCGGCGATTTCCATCGACTCGACCACGGGTGAAGTGCATCGTCGCCATCACGTGACCGCGGACGGTTTCTATCGCGGCAGAAAGGTCATCGAGACGCAGCCCGTCGAAGACGAGGAATAAACCTTCCAGACCGGGCCCGGGGCGGCGTGGTCCGCTCCGGGCTTTGGTTTATCTGAACGGAGCAGCCCATGTCAGAGATGCCCGTCATCGCCGTGGACGCGATGGGAGGTGATCTCGGTCCGCAGGTCATCGTGCCCGCGGCGACAGAATTCCTTGCTTCCCACGACCGCGTTCGGTTGCAGCTGGTGGGCAGCCGGGATCGGCTGGAGTCTCTTCTGGCCGGGCAGGACGGGATCGGTGCAGACAGGCTGGAGATCGTCGAGGCCAGCCAGATTGTCTCCATGGATGAGCTGCCGGCCGACGCGCTGCGGAAGAAAAAGGATTCTTCCATGCGTGTCGCACTCAACCAGGTGCGGGACGGGCACGCCCAGGCCTGTGTCAGTGCCGGCAACACCGGAGCGCTGCTGGCCACGGCCCGTTATGTACTGAAGACCCTGGCGGGAATCGACCGGCCTGCCATCATGTCCGCCATACCGGCCAGGGGCGGTCATACGCACATGCTGGATTTGGGGGCGAATCCCCATTGCACCCCCGAGCATCTCGTGCATTTTGCCGTCATGGGCACCGTGGTAGCGGCCGATCTCAACGGCCTCTCGAGCCCCCGGGTCGGCCTCCTGAATATCGGCACCGAGGAAATCAAGGGCAACGAGACTATTCGTCTGGCCGGTCAGTTGCTGGCCCGGAGCGACCTCAATTACGTCGGTTTCGTGGAAGGCTATGACATCATGTCCGGGCGGGTAGACGTGGTAGTGACAGACGGGTTCACCGGAAATGTGGCGCTCAAGACCATGGAAGGCGTCGCCCGGATGCTGTTCGAGACTGCCCGGGAAGAGGCCCGGGCAAGCTGGATCAACCGTCTCGGCGCGATGGCTGCGGCCCCCCTTTTCCGCTCGATCCGTGATCGAGTGGACCCGCGCCGCTACAATGGAGCGAGCCTGGTGGGGCTGAACGGGATCGTGATCAAGAGTCACGGTGACGCGGACTCAGTCGCCTTCGGCAACGCGCTTCAGACCGCGCTGATCGAGGCACAAAAAGGTGTGCCGACGCAGATCGGGGAGCTGCTGGAGCAACAAAGAATAAAACTGGAGCAGGCAGTCTGATGTATTCGCGAATTGCAGGAACCGGTCGATACCTGCCGGAACGCGTGTTGACCAACGCGGAACTGGAGAAAATGGTCGACACGACGGATGAGTGGATCCGGACCCGGACCGGGATCGAGCGCCGGCATATCGCCGCCGAAGACGAGACGACCTGTGACATGGCCGAACAGGCGTCCCGGGAGGCCATGAGTGCCGCCGGCGTGTCTGCCGCCGACATCGATCTCGTGGTGGTCGGCACGACTACCCCGGACCAGATATTTCCCAACGTGGGATGTCTATTGCAGGCCCGTCTCGGAATCCACGGCTGTGCCGCGTTCAGCGTCGAGGCCGCCTGCACCGGTTTCATTTATGCCCTGGGGATAGCCGACAAGTTTATTCGCACCGGTTCGGCCCGCACCGCGCTGGTAATCGGTGCCGAAACCATTTCCCGCATGGTGGACTGGACCGATCGGTCCACCTGCGTCCTGTTCGGTGACGGCGCGGGGGCGGTCGTGCTCACCGCCAGCGATGAAGAGGGCGTGATCTCGACCCACCTGCACGCCGACGGCAAATACAAAGACCTGCTGTATTTCCCGTCGGGCGTGTCGAAAAAGGCCGAGAACTTCCTGTCGGGACAGGACACGCTGGTGATGCGGGGCAACGAGGTCTTCAAGGTCGCAGTCAGTACGCTCGGTCGGATTGTGGACGAGACCCTGGAGGCAAACGACCTGGACAAACACGATATCGACTGGCTGATCCCCCATCAGGCGAATATGCGCATCATTAACGCCACGGCCCGCAAGCTCGACATGCCCATCGACAGGGTCATCGTCACAGTTCAGGAGCACGGCAACACCTCTACCGCGTCGGTCCCCATGGCCCTCGATCTGGCGATTCGGGACGGAAGGATTCAGCGGGGTGATCTTCTGCTGCTGGAAGCCTTCGGCGGAGGTTTCACCTGGGGGTCGGCACTGATCCGGTACTGACTGGCGACAACCGGTCCAGGAGTCCGTAGAGGGCGGGAAGGGCAACGGCCCAGACAACGCCAATCAAACCGAAGGCCACGCCGCTCGACCAGTAGACGTCCACGGCACCGAGCCGATAACCCGCATAATAGGAAAGGCCTCCGCCCACCCCCCCGAAGACCGCAGCGAGCAGATAGCGTCCGCGAAGCCACGCCAGCGAGTGATTCAGGGTGAGGGCCAGGTTCACCCACATCAGGACCAGCCAGGCCGGCGCGAGCTGGGCCAACGGCCAGGGCGATGCGTATCCAAGCATGCCCGCCAGGGGATATGCGCTGTCTACCAGCACGCCTGCGATGCATAAAAGCACGATGGCGCGGCGGTCGTAGGCAGGATCCTTGCTGACCCGTAACTGCCAGACGGCGAAGGGCATCAGCAGGACCGCGCCCAGCCAGGCCATTCCGTTGGCGGCGCCCACGACGCTGCTCAGCCAGACGGCCTGGAAGGCAACTATATTGATGATGTTATTCATAGTGTGTGGCAGCTGTGTCTAGCATGAGCATTCGCTCCCGCAGGACAGTCCGGATTCGCGCCCGTGATCTGGTTGACACGGCCGCAGGTTCGCTCCAGTGTTTGATTTTGACCCGGTCCAGGCGGCGATCGAGAGGTGAACGACGTGTCGAATGACAAACAGTCAATGGAATTTCATAGCTGGCGACCCCATCCCTGGCACGGCCTTTCCCCCGGCAAGGCGCCTCCCCTCGAGGTTCGGGCGTACATCGAAATCACGCCCTTCGACCTGGTCAAGTACGAAGTCGACAAGGAGACCGGGTACACCATCGTCGATCGTCCCCAGCGAACCTCGGCCCAGCCTCCTGCCCTTTACGGGTTTATCCCGCGGACTTACTGCGCGGAAAGGGTATGCGCGCTGACCCCCGGAGCCGAGGTCGCCGATGGGGACCCGCTGGATATCTGCGTCATCAGCGAACGTCGCATCGAGCGTGGTGACATTCTCATCGATGCCCGCGTCATCGGCGGCATCCAGATGCTCGACGGGGGTGAGGCGGACGACAAGATTATCGCCATCCTCAGTAACGACTATATCTGGAGCGAGGTTGCCGACGTTCGGGACCTGCCCGACGTCCTGATCCAGCGGCTCAGACACTACTTCGGCACCTACAAGATGACCGACGAGATGGATTCCTCTATCCGCATCACCGGGACCTACGGGCCGGGTCACGCCGCTCGGGTGATCGAAGCGGCGATGGCCGATTACGAGAGCCACTTCGGGGCGCAGCGCAGAGCATGGGAAGAAGCGGAAGCGGCGGTTTTCGAGGGCGAACCCGAATAAACCGGCAAACCGATCAGGCGACGTAATCGAGCTCGTCGTACAGCGCGAGGAATTGCTCGGTCAACTTGTGCCTCGGCGCCAGATGTACCAGGGGCGTGGATTGTTCGTGGGATTCTCGCATCTTCACCGAAGTGGAGATCCGCGTTTCCAGCACGGGCAGTCCCTCGTTGAACAGCTCCTCCACCAGCCGGGCCGGCAGATTGGCCCGGGACATGAACTGGTTTATCACGATGCCTTCCACGTGAAGGTCCGGGTTGTGGTCACCGCGGGTTTCCTCGACGTTCTCCAGCAGCCGATATAGCGCCCGCCTCGAGAAGTCATCGCAGTCGAACGGGATCAGGCAGCCTTCCGCGGCAATCAGCGCCGAAAGCGTGAAGAAGTTGAAAGCGGGGGGCGTATCGATATAGATAGCGTCGAACCGGTCCTCCAGGTTGACCAGCGCGTCCCGAAGTTTGTAAATCTTGTGCTTGGCCGCCAGCTTGGGTTCGAGTTCCGCCAGTTCCGGACCCGAGGCGATCACGGCCAGATCCTCGAAATCGGTCTCGGTCACATAACTCGCAGGATCGTCGGGAAGAATTCGAAACCCGAGGCAGTCACGGAAAAAATCCGTAATGCCTTCCACGGCGTCTTCATAGTCCTGACCGAGAAGATATTGCGAGGCATTTCCCTGCGGATCCAGGTCCACCACAAGCGTGGGGATTCCCCGGCTGGCGCTGATGGCCGCGAGGTTGGCAGTAATGCTGGATTTACCGACACCGCCTTTCTGATTGAATACTACGCGTCGCATTTAACTCGCCGTCCGCAAGCTGGGTCCCCAGCCGGGGAGTCTCCTCAAGGCCAATGCGGGAGTCAATAGCGTGGTGCCCTGACGGGGGGGCGGATCAGAACAGGCCTGGTTTTTTCGCCTTTCCCTGGTCTGCCTCGTCCTTGGCCTTGCGCCGCTCGATGCGCTCGAACAGCTTCTCTCGCTTGCTCGCGATCCTTTTGGCCCGGGCCGCCGGATCGCGGTTGATCCGAAACCGCTTGTCCGATGCCGTTCGCCACTCGCCGAAATCATCGTATGCCTCGATCTCGTGCCTGAGTTCGCGGAACACCAGCTCGATCATGATGGCGTCATCCAAATAGCCAAGGCCCGGTATGCTGTCGGGAATCAGGTCCTCAGGATCACAGAAATAAACAAGAGCACAGAGGACTCGATTTCGAGCTGCATCCGGGAGAGCCCATTCTTCGTCGCGCAGCATTCTGACCATGGACTCGAGACGATTCAGGCGGTCGCTGACAAAGGCGGGCGCCTTGGCCTCTTGGACTTCGTGGAACAGTTGCTCGGCGGCTTCGATGATGTCGGAGTCTTCCGCGTCCCGCACGGCGTTACGCGCTCGCTGCATGCAATCGCGAAAGTGCGACAGGTCCTTGTCGCTGATTTCGAAGCTGACGCGCATAGACATATCAGTGCCCCTGAAGATGCTCCGGAGAGCCTACGGAGTAGGAGGCGGAGGGTCAATAGCTGGACGCTGACCGAAGTCCGCCGGTGATCGCGGAAAAAAAGAGGGTCGCGACCATGGCCGCGACCCTCTGGTGCTGGAAGAATTCCTTGTTACTTGGACATGGACTTCCTGAACATGCGTTCCAGCTTCTCAGAGTTGGCATCACAGCAGCTCTGTGAGGCGGCCGCAGCCTGAGCGGCGCTGTTCGCCGTGTTCTGAGCGTTGGCAGCCATGCGCTTGGCATCAGCGGCGTCGCTGGCAGCAGTCTCCGCGGAGGACTTGGCGGAAGCTGCGTCGCTGGCAGCCTGCTGGGCAAGGGACTTGGCTTCGTCAGCGGTGGCCTGCGCCTTTTTGACGCTGTCCGTGCTGGCGCAACCGGAAAGTCCGATCGCCAAGATCAAAGCGGCAGTGAGTGCAATCTTCTTCTGCATTGAGATATCTCCGTATTGTGGAAATTCCGTCGAAACGCCCATGAAAATGCCGGCCGGCTGGCGATCCGACGCGCCAAAACTACCGGATAGGGTAGGGATTATCAAGAACATTCGGGGCCCGGAATCCCTGGATCGCCGTCTTGTCTGATAAAGCCTCCTCGGAGCCTCGATTTCGCTGTCAAAACAGGATTTTGGGCCCTCGCAAGGAGCATAGCGATGAAGATTTGTGTTGCCATGGCTTTTCGACGGCCGGATCGGCGTCGATCCGGGGCGTTAGCGAGGACAAGAAACTGGAGGCCCGCGGGGCCATGAAGGAAAGCGTCACTCACGCCCGGGCACGGCTCTGTGTCCGCCCGCGGTCAAGAGGTGGACGGACTCGGTTCATCCTCGGGATGTGCACCTCGGCCGTCATTGGGCGTGCGGGGTCTCTTGACCGGGCGAATCATTTTAAGTGAGCCCGGCCGCGATGGGCTCGCGGAGTCCGGAGGGGGAAGCGGGGCCTCACGAACAGCAGTTTCCCGGATCTACAATAAACTTTAGATAAGCTGAGTAAGATACAGATATAAAATAAATATAAAAGAATGCTTATCTCGTTATAAATCGGTTTTGGCAGGCGGCTCGGGCGAAAACCATAAGACCGCGATCAAGCGCCAAGAAGTTTCACCATCGCCAGTCCCACGCCCTCTGCCGAGGCGGGGTTTTGTCCCGTGACCACCCGGCCCGAGGTGACGACCTGAGGCTGGAAGGGAGCGGCGGGAATGACGATAGCGCCGCGCTCCCGCAAACGATCTTCGAGCAGGAACGGGACGACGTCCGCCAGGGCTACGGCGGTTTCTTCCTGGTTGGTGAAGCAGGCCATCGTCCGGCCGTTGGCCAGATATTCGTCGCCGATCCTCACGTTCACGAGCCCGGCGGGTCCGTGACAAACGGCGGCGACGACCCCGCCGCGCGTATAAATGGACGAAGCGATTTCGGCGAGGGGTTCGTTGTCGGGAAAATCCCACATGGTGCCATGGCCGCCGGCGTAGAAAACGCCGTCATAGCGATCCGGATCGACCTGGTCCGGCCGCAGACTGTTGTCCAGCGATGCCCGCCAGGATTCGTGGGCGAGGAAAGCGCGGCTGATGTCGTCCATGGCCTCAGCGCTGACCGGATCCATGGGAGGCGAACCGCCTTCGGGGCTCACAAAGTCGATTGTGCAGCCCTTGTTGACGAGAATCCGATGGGGGTGGCTGACTTCCGGCAGGAAATAACCGGTCGGTTTTCCCGTATCGCCCAGCTGTCCGTGGCTGGTGACGACGAAAAGGACCCGTTTATCGCCGTCGGAAGTCACCAGGTTCTTCTCAGGACCGCTCGGTCACCTCGACAACGTGATACCCGAACTGGGTCTTCACCGGTCCCAGGGGCTTGCCGATGTCGCCCTCGAAAACCACCTTGTCGAATTCGGGGACCATCTGGCCCCGACCGAATGTGCCGAGTTCGCCCCCGCGCTGTCCCGAAGGGCACTTGGAATGTGCCGCGGCCAGCTTGGCAAAGTCAGCCCCTCCCTGGATCTGGTCGATCAGGTTCTGGCACTCGGATTCAGTTTCCACCAGGATGTGTCGCGCACTTGCTGTTGTCATCAGGAGCTCCCGCTCGGGCGTGTAAAAAGTCAGCGTATTCTAACAGGGCCCGGGACAGCCTCTCACGCCCGCCGGCGGCTGCCTTGCTTTCTCCTCACATCCCTGAGAATTTCGCGGGCGGCGTTGTAGCCGGGCGCCCCCGTCACGCCTCCTCCCGGATGGGTCCCGGAGCCGCACATGTAGAGGCCTTTGATCGGCGCACGATAATTACCGTAGCCCAGGACCGGGCGCGCACTGAAAAGCTGGTCGAGCCCGAGCGCGCCGTGGAAGATGTCGCCCCCGATGAGCCCGAATTCCTGTTCGAGATTGGCCGGGGTCAGGATGCACATTCCCAGGATGCTGTCGGCGAAGTTGGGCGCATATTCGGTGACCTTTTCGATGACGGTTTGCGCGGCCGCATCGCGCCCGGTTTCCCAGGCCTGCCCCTCCGGCAATTCCGGAGCGAAGTGCTGACAAAACAGGCTGGCGACATGCTTCCCGGATGGCGCCAGGCTGTCATCCACGGTGCTCGGGATCAGCATTTCCACTACCGGGCTGCGAGACCACCCGTAGGTCTTTGCGTCCAGCCACGCCTGATCCATGTAGCCCAGGCTGGGCCCGATGATGATACCGGCCTGATGCTCCGGCTGGATGCCGTTGCCACGAAGACACTCGAAGCGGGGCAGCTCGGAAAGCGCCACGTTCATACGCAGGGTTCCAGAGCCGCAGCGATAGCGCCGGATTCTGCCTAAAAACTCGGGCTCGAGGGCGGACGGCTCGATCAGGTCCAGATAAAGCAGTTTCGGATTGACATTCGCCACCACCGTTCGCGCGGGAATTTCGCGGCCGTCGTCGAGGAACACGCCAACGGCATGACTCTCCCGCACGCGGACCCGGGAAACTGCTGCGCCAGTCTCGATTTCGACACCCAGCCGCCCGGCCTCCCTGGCCATCGCCTGGGTGATGGCGCCCATGCCGCCCACTGCGTGGCCCCAGACGCCACGACGGCCGTTGACTTCTCCAAAGGCGTGATGGAGGAGGACATATGCGGAGCCGTCGGCATAGGGACTGGCATAGTTCCCGACCACCGCATCGAAGCCGTACAGCGCCTTCAGGGGATTCGACTCGAACCAGTCATCCAGAACGGCTCCGGCGCTGCGCGTGAATATTTCGTGCAAATCGCGCTGGCCCGCGGGACCGAGTCGATGCAGGTCCCGCCCCAGGCGAAGCGCGCGCCACAGGTCGGCTATTCCGCCCCCGGGAGAGGGCGGCGTTTCGAGTACCAGGGCGCGAAGCCGATCCGCCACCCTCCCAATCATGGACTGAAACGCGGGCAGGCGATCGGCGTCACGGGTCGAGAAGCGCCGGACTTCCACCGCGAATGCGTCGTCGTCCGCCGGTACCCGCAGCGCGTCGCCGTTGGGCAACGGCAGCAGGTTGGACATGGGTCTCTCGAGGATCTTCAGCCCGTGCTCGGCGAGCCTGAGATCACGGATCACACGGGGGTTGAGCAGGCTGACCGTGTAGCTGGCGGTGGAATTGCGGAAACCGGGGTGGAACTCTTCGGTGACGGCGGCTCCGCCGACGATCGATCGCCGCTCGAGCACCTTGACGGAGAGCCCGGCGCCGGCCAGGTAACAGGCGCAGGTCAGGCCGTTGTGACCACCGCCGATAATGACAGCATCGTAATTTCTCTCAGCCATCCTGCCGCCCCCCGTTTCCGAAAGGAATTATAGAGAAGCGTCAGACCTATTGGCGGCGAAGGACGATCTGAATTCCGGGATTCCGGTGTTCGGACGACGCAGGAATCACTCAGCCTTTTTTGGCAATCTGCAGTTCCTCTGCAGACGCCGCTTCGTCCCGGGCCACCATCACCTGCTGGCCCGATCGCAAGCGCTCCGCTCCGCGGACGACGACGGGGTCGCCGCCGCGAATATCGCCGCGCACCTCGATATAGCTGCCGTTTCCGATGCCGGTGGTGACCGCAACCTGGTCCACGGTGTCGTCATCCTTGAGCCGGAAGACATAAATGGCATTCTGCCGCAGCACGAGGGCGTCTCGCGGCACCGCGACTACCTCGACAGGCTCTTCTTCAGGAAGAGCGACACGGACGGCTGAACCGATCACCCAGTCGGAGCCGTCCAGGGCGATGCGGATTTCGATCATTCGCGAAACCTCGTCGCCCACGGGAATAACGGCGCGAATGGGGCTGCGTACTTCCCGGGCGCCCTCGCGCACGCTTACCTCCAGACCCTCGCGTATGTGAGCGGCCACCGACAAAGGCGCCTGGGCCCGCACTTCCACGTTTCGGGTGTCCACCACGCGAGCCACTTCGCCGCCGACGGATATGTATTCGCCGGCATCCCGGAAGCGCTCGACGATCCGGCCGCCGAACGGCGCGCGAATCGACGAGTTCTCTATCAGGTAGAGCGTCTGCTCCCGCGCCACCCGGGCCTGTACCAGGTCCTGGGCGGTCATGTCCCGCTCGGCCTCGATCTCGTCCAGCGCGTTCCTGGCGGCGATATTCTGGCTGGCGAGCTGCTTCTGGCGCGCCAGCTGTTTATCCGAATAGGCGAGAGACGCCTCCAGGCGACGGATAGTGGCCTGGTTATCCTTGAGCTGGAGGCTAAGGCGGTGGTCATCGATTCGCGCGATCACGTCACCGGCATCCACCTCCAGGCCCACATCGGCGACCCAGGTCAGCCGGCCGGCCACTTCTGCAGCCACCGCGGCATCCTGACGACTGACCACGGTGCCCGGCGCAAGGACAGACGAGGCCATGCTCCGGACCTCGGCCAGCGCCACCTTCACCGGAGCGGGCGGAGGGCCCTGTTGCGCATCGGCCGAGAGAGACCAGACGAGCAGGACCGTGACACCGGCCGCCAGGGCAAAGCGGGGTAAGAACTTGGCTTTCATAGTACGTCTCTCCAGTGTCACGCGGCCGGCTCCAGCTCCGGCTGGCGAGCGGGGTGTGGTGCCTCACTGCCGGCGACCGGGTCCCGCTCTCCGACCCGCAGCAGCGAGGGTAGAAGAACAAGAGTGAAAATCGTGCTGACGCACATGCCGCCGACAATGACGGTGGCCAGACCGCGGTAAATTACGCTGCCGGTGCCCGGCATCAGGACCAGGGGCAGCATACCGAAGATGCTGGTCAGGGTGCTCATAAAAATGGGTCGCAGGCGCAGCCTGAGCGCCTGGTGAACCGCCTCGGCCCGGGAAAGCCCCTCGCGCTCCGCCACCCTTGTCTGGTGAACCAGCAGAATGGCGTTATTGACCACCAGCCCCATCAGGATCACGAATCCGATCATGGAGAGGAGATCCAGGGGCTGAAAACTCACCAGATTGAGGACCTGGATTGCGGCCACGCCGCCGACCGTCGCCAGTGGCAGGCAGAGCAGAACCAGAAGACTGTCTTTCATGGAGCGGAAAAGGGCGCTCATGAGCGTGAAAAGCACCAGAAGCGCCAGCAGGAAATTCTCCGACATGTTCGCGATGGCGGTCTTGAGGCTGTCCGCGCTTCCCCCGTAGAGGATGGTGCCGTCCCGCGGCAAGGCCTCACGGAGTGGCGGTTCGACTTTCTCCCGGATCACGTTCAGTGCCGTTTCCAGTGAGACTCGCTCCGGCGGATTGACATTGAGCCGCACGGTCCGGCGCCGATCGACGCGGTGGATGCGGTTCGGTCCTACGGTGCGCTCGATATCGACGAGTTCGCCGAGGGGCAGGACGGCCCCGGAAGGCGTGGCCAGGGGCACGTTGGCGAGTTCCTCCGGATTGTTCCAGCCGGCAGACCGCAGGATAATGTCCATGCGTTTCTCGCCGTCGAAGTGCTCGCCCACCCAGACCCCGTCACCCAGCGCCCGCATGACGGCCGCGACGTCGCCGCGGCTCCAGCCGGCTTCGATGATCCGCTGATCGTCCGGCGTGAGGCGCAGCTCCGGCTCGGCCATTTCCAGGCCCGGCCATGGCTGAACCTGGGCGCCCGGGAGTTCCTGCTGGACGAGCCCCATGCCGAGTCTGGCGGCTTCCATGAGCGCCTCCGTATCCCGGGACTGCAGCATGATGGAAATGCTGCGGGAGCCGCCGAAACCGCCGAACAGGTTGCCCTGGGCCGCGAACACCCGGGTATCCGGAAAACCTACCGTGATCTCATCGCGGACCAGTGTTTCCAGATCCTTGACCCTGTCCTGGTCCAGCGCCCGGATGCCGAGGGTGCCGCCGCCAGGCCAGGTCAGGATGTAGTAGTTCTTGAGAGCCGGCTGCTTTTCACCGTCCATGTACGGCTGCAGTCGTTCCACTACCACGTCGACGATCTCGTCCTCGATCAGGGACGTATTGGCGCCGGGCGGGAAATTGAAGAAAGCGTCCACTGCGTCCCGCTTGACGGGCGGCAGATAGTCGAGTTGCGGCATCATGAGCCAGGTGGCGACGACCGGCGCTGACATGAGGGTACCGATGAGTGCCCAGCGCCGCCCGGGGGAGCCCGTCAGCGATACGATCCGGGCAGCCAGCCGGTTCCAGATGCCGGCGTGATCATCCTTGAGCTTCATGTCGCTGAGCCAGCGCCGCGCGGCCGCCGGTAGCAAGGTCACGGCCACCAGCAGGGAGATGGACACGGCGATGGCGATGGTCAGCGCCAGGTCGGCGAACAGCTGACCAGCGTCGTCTTTGAGGAAAATCACGGGCAGGAAAATGGCGACAGTGGTGGCCGTCGACGCCAGCAACGCGCCCCATACCTGGGCGGCGCCCTTCGATGAGGCCTCATCCGGCGTTTCGCCCCGCTCCCTGAGACGCACAATGTTCTCCAGGACCACGATGGCCGCGTCCAGCACCATGCCCACGGCGAAGGCGAGACCGGCAAGCGAGATCACGTTGAGGGTCCGCCCGGCCAGCTGGAGGACCATGAAAGTTGCCAGCAGGGAAACGGGGATGGCGATGGCCACCAGCAAGGTCGCACGGCCTTTCCTGAGGAACCACCAGAGCACCCCGATGGCCAGGAACATACCGATAAACAGGTTGCCGGTTACAAGGTTGATCGCGCGGTAGATAAACACCGACGCGTCGAAGGACTGGTGCATGGTCAGCCCGTATTCCTTCAGTGGCCCGTCGCGCAAATCCGACACCGCCGCCTTGACGCCGTTCAGCGCCTCGAGCACGTTTGCCCCGTTTTCCCGATCGACCCGGATGGCCAGGGCCGGGTTGCCGTTCTGGATCGATACATCGGCTCTGTCCGCCAGCGCCACCCTGACGTCGGCGATGTCGCCCAGGCGTATCGGTCGGCCGTTGCGCCACTCGAGGATGAGATCGCGGAGTTGATCGGGCGTATATCGTCCGGCGAAGCGCAGCGTGTACTGGCGACGCCCCACGTCCACGAAACCGCCGGACGCGTCATTGGCGCGGCCCACCACTGCCGCCACGGTCGGTATGTCGATGCCGAGTTCCGCTGCCCTGTAGGGATCGAAAATGACCTGGAGCTGCTCGAAACCACCGTTGGTTACCGTGACCCCGGCCACGCCGTCGATGCTCTCCAGTCGGGGTTTCACCAGTTCCTCGATGACAGGACGATAGTTCTCGACCGGGCCCGGCGTGCCCGGGAGCAGCTGCACAAAGAAGAAGGACAGGGCCTGGTTGGCGCCGCCGCCGCCGCCGTCACCCATGTGAATTACCGGTGCGTCGGCGTCCCGGGGCAGCGGCGGCAGGCGATTCAGGCGGCTGATCACCTCGATCAGCATCTGCTGCATGTCCGTATCCAGGCTGAAACGCAGGCTGACCCAGCTCACCCCGGGATTGGCGTTGCTGTCCAGGCTTTTCAGCCCGGGGAGGCCCTGGAATACCTCCTCCTGAGGTTCGAGGATCTCCGACTCGACTTCGCGCGGCGAGGCGGAGCGCCATCGGGTCTCGATGTTGAGCTGCGGCTCGTCGGTCTCCGGGAAAAGCTGGATCGGCAGCTTGCTGGCGCTGTAGAGACCGAAGAAAACGATAATCGCCACGGCGACCGCCAGTCCCGCGGGATTATTGAGCGCTGTTTTTGTCAGGTTCATCGGCCGTGCCTCGTGCCGGTTTGGTTCCGCCGGTCGCCTCGTGGCCCGACTGAAAAATGGTGCATGGAAATTATGTTGGTTTTTTGGGCGATTGTCGGACTCCCTGGCGCGTCGAATCTTCGTCTTGTCGCGTCAACGCAGCCGGGTTTCTTTGCGACCGTCCCGGCCCCTTGCTTACTAGATGCAAAACGAGGACAGAAGGTTGTGACTCGACAAACGCTTCGTCCCGCAGGTCAGTCGTCTTATCGTGCTTCGGGAGTCCGCAACGCATTCGTCTACAGCCGCCGGATCGGATGCGCAGCGGGCGAAACGCAGTGCAGTCACGAAACCGCCGGAATGCCAGCCGTGCAACATCGAACCCGCAGGCCCCTGTCTACAACGGGTTCGGCAACGTCGAGCCCAGCGGTTCGACTGCGCTGACGCGCTCTGTCCAGGCGATTGCGTCATCGATCTCATGGCGCAACTCCGCCGCCGCTGACTCCAGGTCGGCTTTGTATCGGTCTGCGTCGAAGGTGCGCTCCGTGTGCTTCGCGTCCCGGTTCATGGCGCCGCCCGCTATTTGTGCCCGGAGACGTTCCTTGCCGATGTCGAGGTGGAAGAACTCGTCCAGCGTTTCCAGAACATCCGCAGGATGAGTGAAAAAGGTTGCGGCATTAAGGGACCTGACTCGGTCGGGCGCTTTGGCGAGTAACCGGCGATAGGGATACATCAGCCCCATCCAGACGAGGGCAGCGCAGCGCGCATCACTGAGGTCCTCTGTTGACGTTATGTCCTCGCGTCCCACCGCGCGCAGATCCACCTCGGCACGGATGCGCATATTGCGAACATACTGGCGGCGACTTTCGTGTCGGAGCATTGCCAGCAGGAAACGTTCGAGTTCGTGATACATCAGCAGGACTCTGGAGTCGGGGCTCCGCGCCAGGATCGGCGGCAGTAGGCTGGTACAGGTGTCGCTGAGTTTCACTACGGACCTCTCCTCGTCGTCATAGGTTCGCGCGCACAGAGCGAGTGCCAAATCGAGGATCGGCGGTTCCCGGCGGCCGATACGCGCATGAACCTTTTCCTGAAGTCCGAGACGCCATATGCCGCTGAGATTGTGGAACAGAAAGGGTTCGCGGTAAGTCATGCAGATGCCGGGCAGATCGATGCAGCGCGTCAGGAGCGTGGACCCGCAGAGGGCGGTATGGGCAATGAACATGGATGGGCCCAGTCGAGGCCGCTGTCGGCCGTAGGCATCCATCAGCGCCGCAACGGGCAGCCGGCTGTCGCCCTCGGCATCGGCGATTGTTCGATGGTCGAGGAAGCTGGAGCGGGCATACGAGTCCCTGGACATCCGGAGACAGATTGCCTCGCAGGTTTTCCAGTCAACGTCGCGGACATAGAGATCCGGTGTCTCGAAAAGCCGATCCAGGATACTCAAGTCCCGGCTGGTGATGGTCCTGTCCACGGTGAGGTCAGCCTGCTCTTTTGCGGAAGGGATCGCGATACCCCCAAAGGAAGCCATGGTACCCGGCGCCAAGGCGAAATGGTCGTCTGTTGCGAAACGTCTTCGTAAGTTCGACGACCCATCCGCTTCGAGCCGCCGGAGACCGGGCGACGCCGCGCTGGCCACTGTCGCCGGCACGGAGACGACGGCTGAAATTCGGAAAAAAACGAGCGATGCGACCTAATACCCTGATGTATATACTGTGATGCCCTTTGTGCAGGGACCTGGTGCGGGATTTCAAATCCGGTGGCGAGAATCTCGAGACTGATACGCGAACTGAGTCGGCGACGGGTATTCCGGACCGTTATCGCCTACATCGTCGTGATATGGGCCTTGTCCCAGGGCGCCTCCGAGCTGTTCCCTCGTTTCGGCGTCGACGACCGTTGGATTCGCATTTTTATTATCGCGCTCGTGCTCGGCATTCCGGTCGTGGCCGTGTTGTCCTGGCGATTCAATCTCACTCTCAAAGGCGTGGTGCCCGATCCGTTCAGGCGATCCCGGCATCCTGACCGACGAGGACCTGGAGCCCGGTAACGCCGCCGACTGGGCACGCAATCGACACGAATCCAAGGGCGCCGGCTATGTCACCGCCATCTGGACTAGCCCAGCTGGCGAGACGATCCGCCGCCAGTTTTTCGAGCCCTTTGTCATCGGTCGGGACCCGGCGAACGATATCCAGCTGGCCGATCGCCGGGTCAGCCGGGTCCATGCGGTTCTCTACGCCGAGGACAGGGTGTGGAAGGTTCGCGATATCAACAGCTCCAACGGCACTTATCTGAACGGCAAGAGAACTTCGAAGGCAGAATTGCCGGATAGCTGTCAGCTGCAATTCCACGAGAAGGGGCCTGTGATCGACATGTCGATACACAAGGTGGAGGAAACTGCCCTGACCCGGGACGCCATGACGCGGGTCGGCTCCAAGTAGGATCATGATCGGAGAAACGCTCTCTCACTACCGCATCACGGGCCGACTCGGCGCGGGCGGAATGGGAGAGGTGTACCGGGCGACGGACACCAAGCTCGGTCGTGAGGTAGCGCTCAAGGTGCTGCCGAAAGACATGGCCCGGGACATGGTGAGGCTGGAGCGATTCAGCCGGGAAGCTCGCTCCGTGGCCGCCCTGAACCATCCCAATATCGTCACCATCTACTCCGTGGAGGAGGCCGGTGGCACCCACTTCATCACCATGGAGCTGGTGGAGGGTAAGACACTCGATCACCTGATCGCCGAGGGTGGTCTTTCGCTGAAAGAGATTTTCGACCTGGCGGTGCCCCTGGCCGACGCCCTGTCCTGTGCCCACGAAAAAGGCATCGTGCACCGGGATCTCAAGCCAGCCAACGTCATGATCACCGAGGACGGCCGGATCAAGGTGCTGGACTTCGGGCTGGCCAAGCTGCAGGGCACCGACGCGGATCTGGCGGAGGCGGTCACGGTCTCCCGGCTCCTGACCCAGGATGGCGCGGTGATGGGGACCTATCCGTACATGTCGCCGGAGCAGGTGGAGGGCAAGCAGCTCGATCAACGCACCGATCTGTTTTCCCTGGGGACTATGCTCTACGAACTGGCTGCCGGCCGCAGGCCGTTCTCGGGCGACAGTTCGCCGGCCCTGATGTCGTCGATCCTGCGTGACCAGCCCCCGCCCCTTTCCGAAGTCCGGCCCGATCTGCCGCGGCACCTGGGGCGTATCCTGCGTCGCTGCCTGGAGAAAGACCCCCGGGATCGTTATCAATCCGCGCGCAGTATCTGTAACGAGCTCAGGAGCCTGAGAATCGAGACCACGGATGCGGGTTCAGCGTCCTCGGCCGACGGCCGCCGTGTCCAGCTTTACGAGCGGCCGTGGATACTGGTTACGGGCTTCAAGGTCAGCGGCACCGATCCGGAGATGGGGGATTTCGCCGAGGGCCTGGCGGAAGACATCACGGCCGGCCTGTCCCGATTCGGCTACCTGTCGGTGGTGGCCCGGGAATCGGCGCTTACCGGCAGCGACAGAAGCGTCGGCGAGATGAGGGACGGCGTAGGCGCCCGATACCTCATCGAGGGCAGCGTGCGCAAGGCGGGTTCCATCGTCCGCGTCGGCGTCCGGCTGGTGGATTCCCGGACCGGCGCCCATCTGTGGGCGGAAACCTATACGCGGGACATGTCTGCGCTCGATATCTTTTCTGTCCAGGACGACATCACCGGCCGGGTCGTGGCGACGGTGGCCGATGGTTACGGCGTGCTTGTGCGCTCGATGATCGACGCCATCGAGACCAAGCCGGCGGAGGAGCTCAACGCGTCCGAGTGGGTTCTGCGGATGTTCGATTACCTGCTCCAGTACACATCTGAACGAGTGGAACTTCGGTTTCGATCCCAAGCACGATTCTCTGGATCGGGCTCTGGCGGCGGCGGAGAAAGCCGTGGATCTGGATCGGACTAATCCGTTGGCCTACCAGCTCCTGGCACAGGTGCATTTTTTCCGCCGTGATCTGATCCGTTTCAGGGCGGCGTCAGATCGGGCCATCGGTCTGAACCCGCTCGACACCAACACCGTCGGAGTTCTTGGGCTCATTACGGCCCACACCGGCGAGTTCGAGCGCGGCGCCGAACTGACACGCAAGGCCATGGACCTGAATCCCCATCACGCCGGGTGGTATCACTTCGGCCTGATATGGCTACATTTCTCGCGAGGGGAATACGAGCAGGCCCTCGAGCGAGTGTCCCACGTCAACATGCCGGGCATGTTCTGGACCTATCTGGCGATGGCGGCTATCTGCGGGCAACTGGGCAGGAAAACGGAAGGGCGGGAGGCCGTCCGGAAGCTGCTGGAGATCGATCCCGAGTTTGCGGCTCACGCCCGTCACAACATCGAGAGCTGGCACTTCGCAAGCGGGCTCATGGAGCCTCTGCTGGAGGGTCTGCGCAAAGCGGGACTGGCGGTTTCCGGTGACGATGCCGCCCAACCAGCCGAGCAAACCGCCGACACTGCAGCAACCACGGCATCGGGGGCGGCATCCGGGAGTCCCGTCCCGGTGGAAGCGAAACGGCCGGCCGACGCGACCGTCGCCATCGCCGTGCTGCCCTTCAAGGACATGAGTCCGGGCAAGGACCAGGAATACCTTTGCGAGGGCATGGCGGAGGAGGTCATGAGCGGCCTTGGCCAGATCGCAGGTATCCGGGTGGCTTCCCGGACGTCTGCTTTCCGTGCCGGTCAGGAGGGCAAGGATCTTCCCGCCATCGGCCGGGCCCTGCATGTGGGTCACGTGCTGGAAGGCAGCGTCCGCACGGCCGGCGACCGGCTTCGGGTCACTGCCCAGCTGATCGACGTGGAGAGCGGTTACCAGCTCTGGTCGGAAAGATACGACCGGGACGCCAGCGATATCTTCGCCCTCCAGGACGAGATTGCGCAGAGCGTTGTGGAAGTGGTCAAGGCAAAGCTTTCAACCGGGACCGGCGGCGTCCGCCAGCGGCAGCAGGTGAGCAACCTGGATGCCTACCGTCATTACCTGAAGGGACGCTACTACCGTTACACCAAGAATGACCACGGCAGTGCGCTCGAGGAATATGAACGGGCCATCGAGCTCGATCCGTCCTACGCGCCTTCCTGGGTCGGTCTCGCCGAGGTCCGGGTCCTTGCCGCCGGCTACGGGCTCATCCCGGCGCAGCGGGGATACGCCGAGGCTCGGGACGCGCTGGCCCGGGCCAATGATCGGCAGGGAGAATCCGCCGAAGCCCTCTACGTGGAGGGCATGCTCGAGATGTCGCAGCGGAACTGGGAGGCTGCCTTGTCGGCCCTGTCCCGGGCCGCGGAACTGCGGCCCGATCACGTCCAGACTCTCTGCTGGCTCGGCTTCTACTGGTCCATCATGCAGAGGCCGACCGAAGCACGGCGCTGGTTCGACCTGGCGCGGGAAGTCGATCCGCTGGGTTCCTATCCTTTTGCCATGACGGGCTGCGGGCTCAGCCAGATGTGTCGTTTCGAAGAGGCGCTGGAATTCCTGAAGCAGGCGGTCGCGCTGGATCCCGAGAATACCCTCGCGTTGTGGGGCTCCGGGATGGTGATGGCAGGGCAGGGCAACGCGGAGGAAGGCATTCCCTTGCTCGAGCGGGCCGTTGAAAAGGCGCGACGGGGAGCGCACATTCTCGGCGTCCTGGGGTGGGGGTTCGCACTGGCAGGGCGCAGGAGCGAAGCGGAGGCCGTCCTGGCCGAGCTGAACGCGAAAGGGGCCGAGGCACCGGCGGTCGTGCCCAAAGCCTGGCTTCTGGCGGCGCTCGGAGACACGGAGGCCGCCTGGCAGGCGATGGAACAGGCCGAGCGTCAATGCCAGATGATGCTGCTGTTCGTGGGAATGCCCGGGCTGGATCCCCTGCGCAGCGATCCGCGGTTCGACGCCCTGCTCAGGCGCATGGGCTTGCCGAGACCGCCTGATCATGCTTCTCCACAGGCGCCGGCACGATCGGACGCCGGGCCGTCGACGGTGTCTGCCGGTGACGCGGCTGCCATGTCGCGCCCGGATTCGACTTCCGGCGAGGCCATGCCCCGGTCGCTGGCCGTGTTGCCTCTCGCCAATCTCTCCGGTGACCCGGAACAGGAGTTCTTCGTCGCCGGCATGCACGATGCTCTCATCAACGAACTCGCGCGTATCAGCGCACTGACGGTGATTTCCCGAACCTCGACAATGCCGTTCAAGGGCAGTGCGGAGCCACTGCCGGAGATCGCCGCCAAGCTGGGCGTGGATGCGGTGATCGAGGGATCGGTGCTGAAGGCCGGTGACCGGGTGCGGATCAACCTGCAGCTGGTGAACGCCCGGCCGGAGAGAAATCTCTGGGCCGACAGTTTCGACGGCGCCGCCCGGGACGTTCTCGAACTGCACGGGCGAGTGGCCGGGGAGGTCTCCAAGGCCGTACGTGCAACGCTGACGACAGACGAGAAGAAACGGCTGGAAGCCCAGCGCAAGGTGGATCCCAAGGTCTACGAAATCTATCTCCGGGCCAGGCATCTCAGTTATGTCTCGTTCGACGAGAATGTGCGCGGCATCAGGCTGTACGAGCAGGCCATCAAGCTGGACCCGGAATTCTCCCTCGCCTACGCCGGGTTGGCTCGCAACCTCGTCTATCAGGCCACCCTTGGGGCTGCATCACCGCACGATGTGCTCCAGAGAGCGGCGGAAGCAGCCCGCAGGGCAGTCGAGCTGGATCCGGAATCCGGAGAAGCACGATCGATACACGGCTATGTGACACTGCTTCTCGAATGGGACTGGCAGACCGCCATTGAGGAGCTCAAACGGGCGCGGGAGACGGAACCGAACAATGTGTCGGTCCTGAATGATTCGATCCTGATCCTGGCGCTGACAGGATCGGCCGAGGAGGCCGCCAGAATCGCGGAGCGCGCCGCCGAACTGGATCCCATGTCGCCGATGACCATGTTCTGGGTGGGCTGGTCGCGGTTCCTGCTGGAGCAATATCCCCAGGCCATCGAGATTTTCGAGTCGTCCATGGAGGCGGATCCCACGTTGCCCTACGGTCCGCTCTGGACGGGCGCGGCCTTCGGCATGATGGGGGACAAGGACAAGGCGGTCGAATGGGCCCGTCATGCAGAGCAGCTGGAACCCGAGTCGCGGAACACGGATTTCCTCGCGGTACTCGGAGCCACCTACTTAATGGGGGGTCAACCGGATGAGACCCGGCGCATCCTGCGTCGTATTGAAGAACTTGAGAGTGACGACGCGAAATTCCCGACCCAGAAAGGATTCCTGCACGGCTGGCTGGGAGAGTATGACCAGGCCGTCGAGTGCTACAGCCGGTCGTTCACCGAGCGTAATCCGGGAGTCATTTTCCTGGCTAACCATCCGATCTGCGACGTGCCCAGGTCGGATCCGCGGGTAGTGAGGATGGTCGAAGCGATGGGATTCCCGGCGATTCGCCCAATGGTGCCGGTAAAGCCACAGCCTCCAGACGGCGGGCCGGTGACCGAGGGCCAGGGGCAGACGTCGGTTCCGTCGAGGCCGGCTGCCGCGTCGATCCACGCAGCGGAGAAGTCCCTGGCCGTGCTGCCCTTTGTGAACATGAGTTCCGATCCTGAGCAGGATTACTTTGCGGATGGTCTGGCCGAGGAACTCCTGAATCTGCTGGCGAAGGTGCCGCATCTGCGTGTCGCTGCCCGGACGTCCGCTCAAGGGCAAGGACAGCTCGATCAGGGAAATCGCCGAGACTCTCAACGTGAGTCGCGTTCTCGAAGGCAGCGTGCGCAAGGCCGGCAACAAGGTGCGGATCTCGGCCCAGCTTGTCCAGGCGGCGGACGGCTACTGCCTGTGGTCGGAAACCTGGGACCGGGAGCTGGAGGACGTTTTCGCCGTACAGGACGAGATCGCCCGAAAGGTGGCGGAAAAGCTCGGGATGGAAGTGGCGCCGGGAGAACTCCCCACCGCAAACACGGTGGATCCGGAAGCGTACAATCTCATGTTGATGGGTCGCCACCTGGTTTACGAGCGGTCACAGGACTCGGACGATCGCGCCATTGACTGTCTCCGGCGGGCCGTCGAGATCATGCCCGGTTATGTCGCTGCCTGGATCGAGCTCGGCCGGGCGTATTACTACAGAGCGACGGGTGGCCGGGGACTGGGTGCCCCCGTAGAGCTTGAT